>Ga0255757_10000114_pt1 | contig 73080 bp, 67 predicted proteins | sample 071ome_27_FD_179957 | JGI IMG/M metagenome (GOLD analysis project Ga0255757, IMG submission 179957) | Coastal salt marsh microbial communities from the Groves Creek Marsh, Skidaway Island, Georgia - 071409AT metaG (version 2) | ecosystem: Environmental > Aquatic > Marine > Intertidal zone >...
ATCCTTTCAAAATTGTCTGTTTTATTGCTTTTTTTATATTTAGAATGAATTGATTATAGTCTTTATGCCATTAATATCTTAAGTTTGAAAAGTTTTACGTGCACCATCACCCAATAAGGGGATTTTCCCTTACCATATTTCCTTTATTTTTGTATTATCTTTATAAGTGATCAAATTCAACGAAATAAATATTATTAATATGAAACATTTAATATTTACCTTATTTTTCTTAGCATTAACTTTCTCTGCATTCTCGCAGATTAAAGTTTTTAATGATGGGAAAGTTACCGTCGGCGAAACATCTACTACTGCAGCTGCAGAAATACATATTGCAAAAGCAATGAATCCAAAGTTTCGTATAGGAGAAACTGGTGACCTTTCTGATTATTTTGAAATAGTAGATCAGGGAATTGGCAGGTGTGCTTTTAATAAGTGGGGAGCCAGTGGACAAAATGTTACTATTGATTACAATCCAAGACCTGCAGAAAGTAGCAGAACCTCTAATTTTAGATTTTTCAGGTATACGGATGCCAGCAATTCACTTTTTACAATCTTTGAAGGAAGTAATACGGCTTCAATTAATACAATTTTTGCGTCAAAAGGAGATTCTTATTTTAATGCCCTACATGGTGATGTAGCCATTGGGGTGAATAGCCCGCTAGCGAACTACAAACTTCATGTCGAAGGTACAGCTTATAAAACCTCTGGTGGAGATTTATGGGCTATTCCATCTGATAAGAGACTAAAGAAGAATATAAAGAAATATTCAGGTGGCTTAGATATTGTGAATAATTTAGAACCTGTAGAATATGAATATAATGGCAAATGTGGAACAACCGATGGTGATTATCAGATTGGAGTACTGGCGCAAGACCTGAAGGAAGTTGCACCTTTCATGATTAACGAAGTTACACACCAAGTTGTTGATATTAACGAGTGGGGTGAGAAAACTGTTCTTTCTGAAGAAGATATCCTAACAATTAATGCATCGAGCTTAAAGTGGATACTTGTCAATGCGGTCAAACAGCAACAAGTTATAATTGAGGATCAGAAAAAAGAAATTGAAAATATTCAAGCTCAATTGTCATATTTACAAGAGCAAATGGGTAAAATTTTAGAGCAAAGTTCAAGCTCTATAGATTTGTCTGACAATAATGCAACTTATCTTGGGCAAAATACTCCTAACCCATTTAATGAATTTACTATTATTGAATACAAGATTCCAACTAATGCCCAAAATGCCCGTATTGAGTTTTTTAATATGGAAGGGAAAGCACTAAAATCTTATATAATTGATAATTTAGGAGAAGGTCAAATCGATGTAAATTCTACGGATCTTCCAAATGGAGTTTATAGTTATCGTTTAGTAATTGACAACATGGTTGTTGATTCGAAAAAAATGGTAAAAAACAGATAATAAATATTTAGAATTTAGATCTAATTCTATTGAAAAAGGAAAGCAGCCAATTGCTTTCCTTTTTTGTTTTACCAGGATTCCAAATGTAGATATTACTTTTTGCAACAATACATTTCAATTCGTAGCCAGCTTTGATGAGAAGTTTATAAATTTTTGATTTGTTAAAACTTCGGTGAAGCAACATGTTTTCTTCAACACATATTATCTTAGGTTTCCATCGGGCTAAATCAATAGAACTTAAAACTTCAAAATCTAATCCTTCAACATCAACGCTAAGAAAGTCAATTTCTGAAAATTCATTGCAGTATTCTTCAAGGACCATATTCAATGGCTTTGTTTGTATCTGTAATACTTCTTTTAATTCCAAATTAGGCAATGATTCGAGCTTTAATACCTCGGATTTTGAAAACGTATTGAAAGCACCTCGATTATACTTCCAATATTGAAGTTTAGATTCCTGAGATGAAATTCCAATGTTTAAGTTTATATCATCAGGTCTGAATTTTTCAAGCAAGTGGAAAGTTTCAGGATTTGGCTCAATATTAATTCCCTTCCAACCTCTTTCATAGAATTTGTACGTATTGGAAAACTTGTATGGGTGAAAGGCGCCAACATCAACATAAAAGCCAGTAACATTTTCATTTTTATTGAACCGAGCGCGCAATAATCTGTCGATGTTAAGGTCTTCACCTAATTGAGAATATGACTCTAGTTTGAATTTGTCTTTCTTCATAAATAAAAAAAGTCCGCAAGTTAATTAGGCTTATTTGATTACAACTAAATTTTTAACCTTCATTTTCCATCAAAGCTTTCTTAACAAGAAAATCAACTTCCAATCCAAATCGCGTCCTTCTGATATTGTTAGGATTGTAAGTAATATTGTCAGAATTGTATTTGTCAATGCTTATTGCAAGATATGGGCTTTCATCAGATAGTCTTTGAATTTTATTTATGATTTCAAAAATTGAAATTGGTCTTCCTGAAGCAATTATATATTTATGAACACCCATTACAGTATTATCTGTAAGATCACTGATGATAATACTTGCAACATCATCATCTAAAACATAATCTCGTAGAGTAGATATACTTCCGTAAATAGAAGTCGTCTGCTTTGTTTTTATATTTTTAATTAATGTATTGATTAAGCCTCTTCTTCCAAACTCTGAGTTAAAGCTAAAAACTGAACTAGGTCTGTAAATCAAAACTGAATTAAAGCTTTTAAATATTTCAATTGCTCGTTTTTCTTGTTGCAATTTTAATTTACCATATGGTCGTTTAGGGATAGGACTACTATTATGATCAATACTCTGTTGTCCTTCAAAAAGTCCTCCTGCCGAGCTTATAAGATAAAAGCACTTTCTATTTATTTGTAATGAAGCAGCTATTTTATAAATATGAGTAATTAAAAAGTCAAATACTTCTAATTCATAATTTGCTTCTTTTTCATCTGTCAGGAAGCCTGCTTTTCCTGCCGTCCATAGAATATGCAAGGAAGTAAATTCAATACTTTTATCCTCATAAGTAGTTAAGAGTTCTCTAATTATATCTACTATACTCGTTGGATTATTCCAGCTGGGCTTCTTTTTAAGTATTACTTCAACATTGTTTTGTTTCATTATTTCCTTTGAAACACTGCTGCCAATTAAACCAAGACCAAGCTGAACAATTAAACTTTTGTCAATTCTATAAGCTCTCATCTTTAAGGGCCTCTTTTAGGATTATATCAGTTGATCTATCAACCACAAAAAACGCAGGTTTTCCTTTTGATTTGAGAAGGATTTCTGAGATGGTTTCAATAATAATTCCGAGAAAGAGACAGCTTAGACCTCCAAAGAAATAGATTGAAATTATTGTTGATGTCCAACCTCTAATTTCTAGATTATTACCAAGAAAAAGCTGAAGAATAACCCAGAAGCTGTAAAAGATACTTATTAGAAATGCAAGCATTCCGGCTAGTATAATAAGTCTTAGAAACTTTAACTTAGATGATAATATTAACCTTTTTCCGTGTTTGACTAGACTCCAAATGGAATAACCACTTTTATTTGAACTGTATTTATTACGAATATCCTCCATCTCTAATTTTGTGGAAACGATTCTGTCAGTAAACCAACTCAATGTCACATCAAAATAGCCATCAACCCCAAATGTAGCTGCTGCTCCTCGTGCGATAGATCCCCGAATACATCTAAAACTGCTAAACTTTTGGACATGAGGATTTGAACTCAGATAGGCAATAATCTTTTTAAAAGACATTGTGATTTTATCTCTTACCAAAGAACTGTGAATTTTTTTTATTGAATGGGCGTAGCAAATATCAGAGTTGCTTTTTAAACAAGTTTTGAGAATTGGAATTATGTTTTTTGGTCTGTGTTGTAGATCCTCATCAATAGTAATAATCCAATCACCCGATGAATGTAAAATTCCTGCAACAGTGGCTGCATGTTGCCCTGAGTTTTTTGAAAGTTCTATAACATGAATCCAGTTGTTTGTCTTTTTAAAACTCTGCAATAATCTTTGAGAATTATCTTTGCATTCATCTATTACAAAGATGCACTCAATCAAACTTAGCGAAGGGATATTTCTTTGGATATATACTCTTGTTTCTTCTAGCTCCTCAATCAATTTAGCTAAGTACAATTCTCCCTGATATACAGGTACTACTATGGATAAATATAATTTTTTCATAGACCAAAAAAGGTCTTGTTTTTTTTTCTATAAAAGCTCAGTATCAGTTGAGTCAAATTTAAAGGTAATAAATAGAATAGCAATTCTAAGTAACTTACAAAGTAGCCTTTGTAATATTGAAGCATTTCGATAAAGCTTATGTTAATATCTTCACAATCTTCATAATCAAGTCTGTGGATGTAATCCAAACACAATTTGGTAATTTTTCTATTCACTGTTTGTGACTTCAAATTCTTCCATTTATAAACATTATCTAAACTTATTTTTTGTTGAATTTTTGAATTCCATCTAAATACATTTTTAGGGTTTTTATAAAAATTAAGAATCTGAGGATCATAATCAATGCCTGTTTTTTCGCATATTTTCTTTAAGGTATTTTTTGGATCAATAATCAAGTCTTCGTAGCGGACAAGTAGAACTTTATCTTTAAGTTTTGATTGGGCAACGAAAATCCTTCTATGAAAAAAATTCCAACGAGCAGCAAGCGAATAAGGATTGTTCAGATCAAAATCAACATTCATATATGAGCTAATGTTGTCTCTTGGGTCGCGTGTTAGAATAATAAAAACTGACTCCGGGAAGATCTTACTTAAGTTAAGAAGTTTAATTGAATATTCTGGATTCTTATCTCCCACAACATGTGCACTATCTTTATTGTGAACTTTTGCATAGTATTCGTAAACAGATTGACATACTTCCCTATACGATTCAGGATTTCTATGAATAATGAAATGCTGTAGTTCACTTAAATCTATATCCCACCACCCAGAAATTTTTTTGTCCTTAGACAAATCATTTACGAAGGCTCTTATTCTAAAATCACCCCATTCTTTTATTTTGCCATATTTATTATACAACTGTAGAATGAATATTGATTCAGGGGCAACTGATATTTTTGGATGACTGTCAAGGATCGATTTTAGTAACCAGGTACCTGAACGCCCTCTTCCTGTAATAAAAAATAGTTTTTTAACCATTAGGTTTAATTTATATATTAATTTCCAAGACTAGCATCGCTAAAATTAAGTATATCTAAATCATGCTTTTAATAAGTTATAATCAATTGTGCTTAAAAAGATATTGAGCTTTGGGGGAGTAGGGGGCTTGATGACCATATTGGGTTTAACATTAAATACTATTCTTCTAAAATATTTTAGTACACCATTATATATTACATATGCCTCTGTGTATATAGTAAATGTTTTACTTTCCTATCTTCTAAATAGTCGATATACATTTAAAAGCAAAATCAAACTTTCAAGGATGATAAAATATTATTTGTCATACTTTTTTAGTCTGTGTTTTGGTTTAGTACTTATTTCACTATTTGAGAGGATTTTTGGATTTGAAAATTGGATTTATCCTTATATGGTCCTTCCATTTACATTTACTTCCAATTTTTTACTTTCAAATTTTATCCTTAAAAGTGACGCGCGCTTAATTTAAATCCATTATAAATTCAGAGCCATCTATTTCATGAACTAAAAGTTTGAAACTTAAAGCTTTATTTGATTGCATGAATTGAGTTGGGAATTGGATTTGATAGCCGTTTTTGTCATTATAAATTTCTTTTGGAATTCTTTGTTTGAATGTCTTAAAATTTGCTAATTCATTAACAGTGTAAAGCTGGATTTCAGACACGTAATCCTCATTTACAATTAAGTCAAACCCACTGAAAGTTTTTGTAGTATAAAATTCTAGAAGAATAAAATATTCAGATTTTAAATTTGAAAGCAGGTGGATATGTTCTAAACTATTTACTGATAATTGAGTATTATTCTTGGTTTTTAACAATTTGAAATCATCATTTCTTAAATAATTATATGGAGGATTATATAGGCCATTTTTAATATAAGTATTGATGTAGTATTGCTTCTTTGATTCTTCATTTTCAACAAGTGAGTTTATTAGTTTATTAGCTATCAGGTTGTCAAATCTATTAAATCCAATTTCCGCCTCAAGATGCTTTTTGTATGAGAGAAATATCGCAATAAATATGGTAAAGTATACAAACAAATTACTTGAACATTTTGTGAGCAGACTTTTAGAACAATAAATCATAATTATTACAAGGAAGCAGGCAAAAATTATAGAAAACAACTCGTATCGTAAAGGAATGGATTGAATATATGATTCTGGGTTATACCTGAAAAAACTGCTAGCTACACCATGCCCGATTAAAATCATAGTAAGAATTAATATCATCATAAAGCTTAAGTCGATATTTTTCTTTGATTTTAGTAAATACATGGCTACAGCAGATATAGTAAGTATTATTAACAGGTAAGCTAATACTGTAAGAGTGAAAATCTCATCGAAAATGATCTGCAAGAAATTGAAAAGGAATACAACCATATAATTGCTAAATGCTAAAATGTTAAATCCTTGTTTTATATCGTTTGACCCATTATTAATAGTGTCGTGAACAAATAATGCTAAACTAAATAAGCTGACAAGGAAAATAATTATCCAAATAATTAACTGAGTTGTGTTTTTTTTATTTCTGTTTATAAAAACTTTATAAGACAAGAATAATATACCAGATAGAAAGGAAAGAAATCCGGTTGCTAAAGTGAAAGTACTTAATAAACATAAAGAGATAGCGGCTATCGTTTTTTGTCGTTTTACAAAATATCCTATAAGTATTAGTAAAAACATTTGGCTGTAGTAGCCCCAGACAGCTACTGACCAACTAGCGCAAACATAGGAGGGAAGAGTAAATAGAATGACAACGGGTAAATATTCTAAGGCAGAAAACTCTGAAAGTATCTTTTTCAAGAAATAAAGGGAATACAGGTAAAGAAGATGTCCGCTTATTAGAATAAACTTATAATTTATCGATCCAAATATAAAGTATGATAAAAGAGTAATGAATCTTGCATCCAGCTTTATGTGTAGCTTGTTGTTTATGAGAAATAGATAGTGAAAAATTCCAGAAAAATCTGGTTTATTCATTAATGTAAAAAAGTGAAATAGGAATATTTTCAGATCATCGTTTGCTTTTGGAATATTCTGTAAATGAGGAAAAACATTTACTATGTATAAGATTATAAAGCAAAATATCAGACCAAGAGAAATTCTATTTATACACGATCTTTGATTGTGAACATTCATGTATATTAATTTTCAATCAAAGTATCGCTTAATAGTTTACGATAGATCTTCTTAATCTCATCGAAAGGAGTTACATAAGAAAAGGCATTTAAATCGGATCCGAGCGTTATTCTCTTTGCTTTTGCTAAAACGATAAAGTGTCTTGCAGATGCAAGCTTTGATAGGCATAAGAATAGTTTAGTTAACCTCTTTTCGGGAATGACTTCAATTATACATAAATCCTTTTTCCCATATGCAAGATTGGTCAATGCCGCCCCATGCTGGGCAATAATCACTTTTGCACGGCTAAAGATTTTTATCTGATCTTCAATGCTTAATGATCCTGGATCAATCAGCTTAAATCCGTTCGATTTTGACCATTCTACCAATTTGCTCCAGTTTTCCCATTCATTTATTCTTCTAGAGGTATCCGGACTTCTGTACAAAATGACTTTTTCTGGAAGATCCTTTAATTCACTGTTCAAAGAGAGGCATTCGCGTTTGATTTTATTGAAGAATGGGAGGATGGCACTTGACAGACTTTTTTTGTAAGCATGGAAATTAGAAGATGACTTAATTATTGCCTTGCAATGAACCAATACGCTATCCTCAATAATTAAATGGTCTTCTGTTATGCCTAATTTTTCTAGAATTTGAATTTGGAATCTGCTAAGAACTCCAGACCATAACAATTTGATTTCGCCTGCAGTGATTCTGTCAAGTATTGGTATTAAACCACTGGCAATATCAAGATTAAAATGACAGTAATTCATACCTGGAGAAGTACAAAGAGCAAATACAGGTTCATCAATTTTCCTTGCTTTATTGAAAGCCGAAAGTGGTACATCAAAATAATTATCGTGTTTATTCCTTTGTATTCCAAAAATCCTTTTACGTCCGGTATAAATGTTCGTTTCAGAAAGAAAGTTTTCGTCTATGAAAACCACCCCATGTCTTGGATTGAGGAAACAATTCTCGATTCTATAATAGTAGTGAGGACCAAGATTGATTTTTCTTTCTTGGCTGGAAGTTTCCCAAAAAGTGGCGTTCACCTCTCTCTCAAGAGGTGATTCTGAAATTGAAATGACTTTTCCTGAAGAAATTTGGCATTTTGTAAATCGTTCTGGTTGACTTTGTTGTAATAGCTTGCCTACCTTAATTCCATGCCACTCAATATCGGTAATGCTAACACCATTAAAACGGGAATATTTTTCCCTAAACATTATTTGAGTGATTTTAAATAATTCTGAATCTCTTTATACTTTTCTTCACCTATAATTTCAATGACTCTTGCTTTTTTACTTTTAATCCAATTATTTCTAATCTCAATATTCTTTTGATTTGTGCCATCCCAAATATTTTGTTTAGAATAGTTAATCCTTAAATCCCTAAATTCAGATTCAATTTCAGAGTATTGTTCTGCCTCAGATTGATTTAGAATCCCAGAGTTAACTAGCATTTTGTATTTTTTACCAAGTCCTTCGTCTTCAGGTTCTGACTTTACTGCACGTATATTTTCATTTACTTTTTGGTCAGGAACAGTTTGATTTTGTATAATTTCAGAGCTATTATTACCTGTTTGATTATTTCTCTTTGAATTATCGCATGCTATAAACGATGATATGAAAACAAGAATTACTAAGTTTTTCATTACATATTAAGTTTTGATGAATGCAATTTTTTAACATAATCAGAGCCCAGACTGCTGTCTATTTTTATTGGGTTCTCCAATGACCAGTCAATAGGACTATAGCCAAGCTTGTTTAAAATACTATTAAGTTTTGGGGCAAAAAAGTTAACATCATTTTCATTAAACCAGGTTTTCCAGTTATTATAGGACTTACTCCTTACAACTCGGCTATATTTTTCTGAAACTTCTACACTTGGGTCGAGATCAACTCCCAGATACTCGTTGATGCCACCTAGCTTATTCTTAATAAAGTCTTCATATTTCAAAACCATCCAATCGTCATCCAATTCATCTAAAACAGAAATCAATTCATTGTAATTATAAATTGATTTTTGAATGAAATTTGGAGTCATTAAAGGGTAAAAGTTAACACCTGATGGATTTTCCTCTTTCTTTCTAAGTTTTGCACAAAATTTATTTACCGACATATCATCCAGATGTTTCCATTTATATAGATATCTGCTGATTATCCAGTCCCGAGGATCTCTGTAAATCCATATTTTTCTGTTATAATATTTTTCTATTGCAGGAATATCATATCCTGAAATAGGAATAAACAAGGATTTTGAGATTGCTGTCTTACCTGGACTTAGATAAATATCATTATGAATTACAGGATTACTCAGACTATTCTGTTTGCCAGGTTCAAAAAATATTTTTGCTTTCCCCAACGCGGCAGAGACTCTGTATGTGAGGATGGTAGTGCCGCTTTTCGGCAAACCAACTATCAGAACTCTCCTTTTATTGTCAAAGTTCATTAGTTCTTTTCAGTTTGTTACTTACTATCTCATTGTAGGTGTCGATTACTTCATCAGGTTTGCCCTCAGCCAATTGTTCTCCCTTATTAATAAGTAATACCCTTTCACAGTTTTTCTGTACCAAATTGAGAGAATGACTTACAAGAATGATGGTTTTTCCTTTAAAAAGCATCTCTTCAAATGCGGCTTCTGATTTTGCTCTGAATTCTTCATCTCCAACACCTCCAAAAAATTCATCTAGAAGTAAAATATCGGCCTTAGCTTTCATTGCTATTGCAAACTGCAACCTGGACTTCATTCCTGATGAATAATTTTTAATCGGAACATCAGCAAATTCCTCTACACCAGCAAACGACAGAATGCTTTCGAAGTTATCTCCTATCTCCTTAAAACTCATACCAATGATCGAACCATTAATATAAATATTATCTCTAGCAGTTAACTGATTGTTGAACCCCATACCCATGGATAACTTGAGTGCATTTCCATTTAACTTTACAAAAGAACCTTTGTCTGGTTTTATTGATCCCAGTAGGATTCTTAAAAGTGTGGACTTTCCACTGCCATTACTGCCTATAATACCATAAAAGCTTCCTTTTTTTACCTTGAAATTAATGTTGTTTAAAGCCTTTAATTTCGGTAATGCTGCAGATTCAGAAAACTTACCATTCACGATCGATTTTAAAGAAAGACGGCGTTCACCTTTGCTATATGTTTTGCTCAAATTCTTAACAATTACAGCATAATTCTCTTCCATGATCACATATATTCAAGAGCTCTGTGAGAAAATTTGTTGAAAATATACTTAGCAAAAAAATAAAGTACTATAGTGAATAGAATATCATAAATGAACCAGTACCAATCCGGAAAACCTGCATCCAAAAGCATTGCCCTTGAGTTTAGAATCATTCCACTGACAGGATTGAGATACATAAGAATCGGTAATTTTTCCAGTATGGCCTCTCCTCTGAATAGGATAGGGCAGGTCCAGAATCCCAATAGTGTCAACAGATCCCAAAAATAAGATATATCCTTAAAATAAATTCTTATTGTGGCTAGAAACATTCCAGTCGCCATGGAAAAGAAAAAAAGGTTAAGCACAATGATAAACAATAAAAAGAAGCCCCAGTTAAATGATATACCCAGAAGTAACGCAAGAAGCACATAAGCTAAAAGGTTAAATAAATAGCCCATTAAAGTACTAATAGAAGAAGAATAAAATAGATCAATTTTATGAAATTGCAGACTATCAATCAGATAACTTTTTTGCATCAGCGTGTTCATACATTTATTGGTGCATTCCTTAAAATACATCCATGTAATCAGTCCAGAAAAAAGATATAGTGCAAAATTTTCAATATTCCTTGGAAAGAAAACTGTGAAAACAAAATAATACACACAAATCCTGAATAAAGGATTGAATAAAGCCCATACCAAACCAAAGTAACTATCGTAATACCTTTTCTTGAAATCAATATGTGCTATTTTCCATACCCTTTCAAGCCTGTGGCCAGGATTTACTTTATTATACAGATTACCAAAAAAGTTACTCATCAAATTGAAATCTATATTAAAACCTCCTCTAAATCGTTTAAGTATTTTGTTCCTTGAAGACTATCTTTCACTTCTATGAAATTCCTCAAACTCTTGGATAAATCATCACCAGTGTTTTTAAACACAGTAGTCTTCAGCTCTTTTGGCTCAATTCCAAGAGTACGAATTATCCTTTCAAAAAAGCTTGATTCATCAAGTAGAATCTGCTCATAATAAAGTATGGTTACATTATTTAGCTTTTCGATGAATTGATTTGTAATCTGTTTTTCTTGTTCGCATATTTCTATTTCTTTCTTTAGTTTATTCGGCTTTATTTCATAGCTTGTCTGTTTGAAATCTTTTGATTTACGATTATAGTCATTAGTTTCTTTGTACAACTCCACAGCATTTATCCTTGAGATAGCCTTTTTAACAAGATTTCTTCGTTGAAGTGAAAAGCAAATAATGTTTTCATTATTGATTAAGGATATGAATTGATCGAGGTCGGCCTGATGTTCAATTTTAGTTCTGAAGCCCAGAGCTTCAAATTTTCGTTTTTTACTATTAGAATAAAAAGTTTGCATCCAGCTAACTTGTTCTTCATGTGTGTTGAGGTTATGGTGTGCAAATGGCTCTGATACAGCGAATATATCTGGGTGAGAATTTAACTTAGACATAAGATGAGTTCCTCCGGTTCTTGCGTCTGCAAAAACTATAAATTTTATTACATCCTTATTCATCATTTCTCCTTAGATATTTTATTTTTCAAATTGGATAATACGATTGACAATGGTTCTTCTTTAATAGCGATAAAAAACATTTTCAGTGACTTTGTATTAAAAAGGCGGATAAACTTTATAGGGTTTTTTAGAAATGCTACAAAGAATTTAAGACCGTAGTGCGCGTAATACTTGATAACTCTAAAGAAACTTATTATTCCTGAAAAGAAAGACTTAATTTCTAAAGTAATCTTTGTAAAGATACTTTGTTCAAGAATCTTTATATGATTGCCTCTTTTTTCTATTTCAATATTTTTTTTGTTTATCTCATCAAGTAATTTCAATACGTATTTTTCTCCTTCCAATATCTGATTCTGTAATTCAATTTTATCTGCCTGAAGTTGATTAAGTTTTTCTCTTATTTTCAATAAGTTTTCATCCGTAATGTCAACGTCTTTAGATTCGATTACTTTTCTCGAAGTATCTTCCTCCAGTGTTGTGTTAATTATTTGTTTGAGCTTATCCTTGAACGCAGAAATGCTATGAAATTTTTTAATTTCTTTCAGGCCTGATTTACTGATTAGATTCCAATGTGATTCATCACTGTATAATTTAATTAGGCGACTTAGGAATTCCTTTGGTTTGTCATGGTGTGCGCCATCAATTAATTTACCTTGTTTCCACTGAAGTTGATTAATAATTAATTCAGTTGCTAGCACAGGTATTCCATGAGCAGCTGCCATGAAAACTTTAGCAGGACTACCTGCTGCATATCTGGTTGGAGCAAGGAAAACACGGCATTGGTTGTAAATATTCGTCAAATCATCAATAGTTCCATGGATAACTATATCTTCTCTTTGATGTCCTAGTTTTCTGATTTTTTTTGATTTAGAACTTCCTACTAAATGTAAAGTTGCTTGACCAAGCTTTTCTTGAAAAGGGTCAAATATTTCTCTTACAAACCATTCGATCGAATCAACATTTGGAGAATCATCAAAATCTAGATTTCCAACAAACAGTAAGTCATTTCGTGAATAGAAAGGAGCTATGTAATCTGGAATGTTGAATGCTACATTGAGAACATAGGTTAGTTCATTACCAAAGTCCTCAAATAAGTTTTGATCTTTCTCTTTAACAGTTACAACAGCATCAGCATATTCACATAAAGCAAGTTCTTCGTTAAAAAGAACTTCTTCGTCAATGATTTCACCTTCTAACTTAGATTTTTCAACTGCTCTTTCTGAAAAAACAGCCTCAGCGTCATAGATTATTTTGCAGTCTTTAAAACCTGAAAGTTTATTAACTAAAAACTCAAAGTTGTGAGGTCTACTGACCCAAATTAAATCATAGTAATTTGACCTCAAATTTTGAAATTCTATAAAGCGTTCTCTCCGATAATTAACAACAACCTCTACCTTAGGATCTAGGTCTCTATATATGTCTTCCCAATTTCCTTCTTTGGGAAAATTTAAGGAGTAAACTGTTACGTCATAATTTAGATCTACTAATGCTTGAATTATTAAGTTTGACCTTGGAAATCCAGCCCCTAAATCCTGGTGTGGAATTCTATCATCAATAAATAATATCCGTTTTGATTCATTTATTTTTCTAGCTTCAAGTGTGTTGGCTATGTCCGGTGTAAGCATTCCATCTAGATACTCTTGATGTTTTTGGTAAAAGTAAAGTTGATTTTTTCTTTGTAACTCAATTGCATCTTGTGTATGACTTGAACTGGCAAACTCAAAATGGTCAATGACACAATTAGGTTCATAATAAACAAAGTATCCAGCTTCTTGTAGGCTCAAGCAATAATCGGTTTCTTCATAGTATGCGGGAGCGAATTTCTCATCAAATCCACCCATTTGATCAAATAGTTTTTTGGGTGTAATTAGAAATGCACCAGAGCAAAAATTAACCCTGCGACGGAAATTGTACTCTGCTTTTTGCGGATCATCAGAACGGCCATAACCTAGACATGATCCATCTTTCCATGTAATACTTCCCGCCTCCTGTAATTTCCCATCAAGTAATATGATTTTAGCTCCTACAGCACCTACCATTTTTTCTTCTTGAAATACCCTTAATGCATTTTGAACCGCACCTGGTCTAATTGTAGCGTCATTATTTAAGAATAATAGGTACTTGCCCTTTGCTATCTCGTTAGCTTGATTACAGGCTTTGAGAAAATTTAAATTAGTCTCGTTTTTAATATACTTAACACCTTGAACGTATTTGAAAAGTTCATTTGTCAAATCGGTTGAATTATTGTCAATACAAATAATTTCTATCGGCAGATTGCAATTTGACCTTATAGACTTAATGCAAGCAAAGCTTAATTCAGCTCTGTTGTAAAGAACAAGTATAATTGATATTATTGGTTTATCTTCTTTCGTAAATTCTAATTGATCTCCGGCATCTAGAAAAGCAACAAGTTCTTTCAACTTTTGATCTTCAAATTCCTTTTTTAATGGTATAAGGTGTTCCATGGTACTTTCTAGATGTGTCTTGTTAAAGTTTCAATTTCTTTAAGTAAGATTTGATGCTTGTTTTTGGTATATGTTAAAGTTTCAATTTCAAGAAGTAATGATTTTTTTTCTTCAGATAAAATTTTAATCTCTGCACTTAATGAGTTAGTGGTGTTTTTAAATTCTACTCCTTTTGCTTCTAATAAGGTTTCAGCTCTTATTAATAAAGTTTTTACTTTATCATATCTTTTTTCAAGTGAAGAGAGTTTTCTATTTAATTTCTTTGCTTCTTTTTGACAAACAGTTTTTTCAATCATTAATTTCTCAAGTTGCTTGTCCTTCTGATTAAGAGATTTTTGCTTTGGGCTGCTCTCTAGATTACCATCTATTGGACTTATCTCTTGAATTTTCTGCAAATGACTTTCAAACTTTTCGAGACTACTTAGATGCTGTTTAATCTTGGAAATCTGAGTTTGTTGATAATTGATTTCTCCATCAAAAGCGCTGACTTTTGCATTAGTTGATTTACTTAATCTTTTAATTTCCTCTAGGTGGAATTCTAAGCTCGAATCAATTTTTGGAAATACGAGATTTCTGTACTTTGTTAAGATGTCGACTGAATCAGCATTATAAAATGATACGTTTATCGTGTTTGTTTCAATGCTTGAATCCCAGTTTATAATGAAGATTGGATCAGAATGAAAAAATAAAAATTCATCTCCATCTAGATCTCCTTTCCCGATTAGATAATAGCCTAAAGGAAGTTTTTCATTTTTATGATTCTTGTATGAAATATTTAATTGTGATATCACACAAGGAATATTTACTGGATCTAATCTTAAGTTTTTTATACTTCTAATTTCCGAAATATCAAACTCAATTTTGATATCCCCAAAACCAATGGGTATTTTTATTGAGTCATTTTCATTGAATCCATTGCCTATATCAAAGAAAAGCTGCGCAAATATTTCTCTAGACATCATTACCTTATGAGGCATAAATTTATAAATAATGAAGAACTTAATCGCTATTGTAAACTGGAATAGCAGGTCAGATACAGAAGCCTGTATCAACAGTCTACTGGCTGATTTACCAGATCAATTTGATATTCTCATTATTGATAACCATTCTAAGGACTCTGGTTGGATAAAACAATTGTGGTCTGGGAATAATAGCATTCATATCTTATTAAATGATGATAACCTTGGATTTACCAAATCCAGCAATCAGGCTTTTCATTGGGCAATTGAAAAAGCTTATGATTATGTAACATTTATTAATAATGATACCATAGTAGACCCTGAATTCAATAGAATTCTGGAGAGAATCTTAAACGAATTTGAGCCAGACATGGTAACATGTAAATTGTTGATGGCAGATAAACCGGAAGTTTTAGACAATGTAGGTCATAAATTAATAAATACTGGTGAATTAGTCCCAATCGGGCATGGACAAATTAGTAGCCGTTATAATCAGTCATTTATTAATTCCGGGAGTTGTGCAGCGGCTACTGCATATTCCCGTAAAATGATTTTAGATATTGGAATTTATGATACATATTTCAATACTGGATACGAGGATGCTGAATATGGGTTAAGAGCAACAGTTGCAGGATATACGTCTAGATACTTTCCTGAGTTGATTGTTTACCATAAAGTCAGCCAGTCTGTTTCAAAAATTGACAACATTGAATACAGGGTTAAACAGCAAATAAATATTTACTATACATATTTTAAATTGATGCCTTTACCTGTTATAGTTGTCAATTTACCTTTCATATTCATAAAGTACCTTCTAGCAGTTATAATGGAAGTTTTACTCCTAAAATGGAACTATTTGTATGTGCATTGGAAAACTCTTACGGGACTATTAAAAAAGTTTAATATAATTAAATCACAAAGAACGAAATTTCATAATAATCAAGCGGTAATATCAAGTTGGAAAATCCTAAGAAAGCAAGAGTTTTTCCTACTATTTGATGTTAAGAGATTACTAACACATGGATTCAGGAGAGAAGAGACAGTATTTGATAAATCAAATAAAAACTAATCTTTCTAGATGATTTTATTTGGTAATGTTTTTGTCAAAAGCGATTAGCTGATTATTTAATTAAACTGCATTGCCAAGTGTTTTAAGGTAATAAGAATGTAGCTTAATGAACAGTCTGATCTAATTTAGTTAGAATATAATATCTCGCTAACATTGTCAAATATCGATTTTGAGAATTCTTCATTATATATTTGGGATCCTTGTGTAGTTTTTTGTATCCCTGTTGCTTTGCAAAGCAAGTCTGTTAACTGATTTATCTTTCCAGTGTTTATAAAGTGAGCGAATCTTTCTGCCACCTCCTCCAAACTCGAATTCTTTGCTACAATACACCTGGCTCCACAATTATGGGCTTCCACGACCGGGAAGCCATAGCCCTCATATATGGAAGCATAAATAAAGGCCGAGCAATGCGAGTAGAGTATTGGCAAGTGATCAGTCTGGACATTGAGCAGAATAATAATCTCTTTCTTATAGGGACTTTTGTTAATGTACTGGAATAGTGACCGGCTCTTCCAACCCCTGCGGCCTGCCATGACCAATATCTTGTTCGAATCTGGATTTTGCTCTTTGTAAAGTTCAAATGCCTTTACAATCGTTAAATGATCTTTCCTGGGTTCAAATGTGCCTACCGTTAAAAAGTAATCTTCTGTTATTTTATACCGCCTTAAGATATCTTCATTCAATGTCTTTTTGAAAATGGGATTGATGGCAGGGTAGACCATACGTATCTTTGATTCTACTGCAGGATAGTAGTCAATGAGGTCCTTACTCGTATTATGCGAATTTGTAATGACGAGGTCTGCACGCTTTAATACGCCCTTCAGTAAAATTTTGTGCAAAATCACAGAATGCAGAGGATGAAACTGAGGAAAGAGAATAGGGGTGAGGTCATGGATGACGGTAATGCGCTTGGTTTCTTTTCTAAGAAAAAAAGGGCCAAAGTGGGCTGGCTCTATAACCGCGTCGAATCTATGCTTTCTAAGGAAAAGAGGCAGATGAACCAATTTTCTAAAGAGCAAGTAACCAGGAATTGGCCATGGCTTTAAAATCAAACTTTCCAGGCCATAATCAACAGAGCTTTCCTGCATTCGTATGAGCACATACTCATTATTATTTAGTGTCTTTAAGCCAGACAACAGATTTTTAAGATAGACATGAATACCTGCATTTTGATTGTCCAGCGCTTCTGCCAATATTGCAATACGTTTCTTCCCGCCAGCCATATCAATCATTCAATTTATTCATAACTGCATGCTCCTGTATAAGCTTTTCATCAGGATCTTGCGTTCTGAGATTCGAAACCAATTCAATGGCTGGCCGCACATCCTGAGTGGAAAAACCTTGACCACCAAGGATCTTCCTGTAGCTTTCAATGTGCAGATTTTCAAATCCATCGCTAAATTCTATTTCCTTATCATTCATTGTAAGGCTTCTGTAAGTTCTCTTGCCAGCTGTGTCGAATAGATTCAGGTGAGACTTGTTGACACTTAAAAACCAGTTTACCCTGGCCTTTTCAAGGATAAGTATGCCCGCCTCATGATCGCGGCCGCGTTTTACCAACATATTCTCTTTTACTGCGCCAAACAACCAGATCAACATATCAAAAAAGTGAATGCCTATATTTGTGGATATACCTCCGGATTTTTGGTCCTGCCCCTTCCATGATATCTGGTACCAGGGACCACGGGATGTGATGTAATTCAGTGAAACTTTATGTATGGTATTTGTCTCCGTATGATCAAGCTGTTTTTTGAGCTCTTGAATGACAGGGTGCAATCTCAGTTGAAGTATATTAAAAATCCGGAATCCAGACTTTTCTTCTGCCGTTTGAAGGGCGTCCAGGTTCCAAGGATTCAGGACGAGTGGTTTTTCACAAATGGTATCCATCTCATTATTTAATGCAAATCTGCAGTGTGTGTCATGCAAATAGTTTGGAGAACAGATACTCAGATAATCTACTTTGGTGCCATCAATCCTTAATTTGTTTATATGACGCTCAAACCTTTCGAAATTGTTGAAATACAAGGCTTCCGGGAAATAGCTATCCATCATGCCTACACTGTCATTGGGGTCCATGGCTGCTATCAAGTCACAATTGTTCATTTGAATTGCATCCATATGTCGTGGAGCCACATAACCTGCTGCGCCGATTAATCCAAATCTTTTTCCACTCATATTCAAGCGTTTATGGGATTTATTTGTGTAGCATCCTCATTCATGAGATATGATTCCTTGCAGCTGCTGCACCTGGCTTTGTTATTTTCGAAGGTGAGTGCTTCTCCGCATTTGCATGCCCAGCCAGATTGCTTGGCGGGGACACCCATCACAAGCGCATAATCAGCGACATTTTTAGTGACAACTGAACCTGCGGCTACCATTGCATATTTTCCAATGTTGTTTCCGCATATGATCGTTGCGTTAGCTCCTATACTGGCGCCTTTTTTTACGCATGTGCTGGCAAACGCCGTTTTTCTTTCTATAAAACTTCTTGGCGTTTTTATATTTGTAAAAACTACGGAGGGTCCGATAAATACATCATCCTCCAGATTTACTCCTTCATATATGGACACATTGTTTTGAATTTTGACCCCATTTCCAATATGCACCTTAGCTCCTACAAATGTATTTTGTCCCAGGATGCAGTTTTCGCCAATGTGTGCTCCTGACATGATGTGACAGAAATGCCATATGCGTGTATTCATTCCTACTATGACCTTCTCGTCAAGAAAGCTGCTCTCATGGATGAATAATTTATGTTCTTGCTCTTTTGACATGGTCTAGTTTAAATAATTTCGGATTACAGAACAAATATATTCTATGGCGTCGGTCCTTAAATGACTGTGCATAGGTAAAGATAGAACCTCCTTAGATAATTCTTCTGAACGACCTAGCCTGTAATCAGATTCTACAAAATGAGAGTAGGCTCGCTGTTTATGAATGGCTATCGGATAGTAAATTGTGCTTGCAATTCCTTTTTCATAAAGCTCTTTTTTTAAGCCATCACGTTTGTCATTCAGAACCCGGATTGTGTATTGGTGATAAACATGTTTGCTATTGGTCATCTCTGCAGGAAGTATAATTTCATTCATACTCCTTAGCTGTTCATGATAAATCGATGCTGCCGTTCTTCTTTTATTGGTGTAGTCGTCCAAATGCCTGATTTTTACTCTCAGAATAGCAGCTTGTATACTGTCCAATCGACTGTTTAAACCAATAAGTTCATGATGATATTTTTTGTCCTGACCATGATTGGCCAGTAATCTGATTTTATGGGCTAATGCGTCATCCTGACAAATTAAGGCCCCACCATCGCCATAACAGCCCAGGTTTTTACTTGGGAAAAAGGAAAGGGTTGCTATATCTCCAAAAGTGCCAAGGGATCTGGTTCTGCCCTCTGATGTATATGTAGCTCCAATAGCCTGAGCACTGTCCTCTATGACTGGTATGTCATATTTCTCTGATATATGCATTATTGCATCCATCTCACAGCTTTGACCAAAAAGGTGAACCGGTATAATGCATTTAGTCTTTTCAGTCAGCTTCGATTCTATTTCTTCTGCATCTATATTGAATGTTTTTTTCGATACATCCACTAAAATAGGTTTGAGACCAAGGAGGGCGCATGCTTCAGCTGCTGCAATGTAACTGAAGGCAGGCGTGACGACCTCATCTCCTGGCTCTAACCCAAGGGCCATGAGTGCCAATTGCAGAGCATCTGTGCCATTAGCACAAGCTATGACATGCTTGGCAGCAAGAAATTCGGATAATTCTTTTTCAAAGTATTGGACATCCTGACCCTTAATGAAAGCTGTACTTTTTATCACAGAATGAATTGCCTCATCGATCTCTGAAGAGATATCGTTGTATTGGGCAAGTAGATCGACCATTGGATACCGTATCATAAGCCTAAATATACATATAGATGACCCTTAAACAGGGATTTTCGCAATTCTTTATACTATCAAGCTTTGATGCTGGCGGCACAAATATGGTTAAGCTGTCAAAGTATGGTAAGGCAGCTGTAAATGTCGTACACGAGCCTTTGATTTCTATATCAAATTAAGATTTTTTTTCATATGTTTGTATATAGGCCTGATCAGAAACTATTCCTGTAATACAAGAATTCTTGCAATGTGAAATTAATATCAGATAAATTCAAAATTACCGATGTTATAGTCGGGATTTTCATCATAATTTGGTTCAGTGTCATTCTGCTGGATTATTTCAACAAGCACCCCATTTATATAAGCTCAATAAAGTACTTTCAATACACTGGCTTATATCTGACTGTTGGAGTCATTGTTGCCCTCATAATTTTTCACTTAAAATACGATAAGTGGACAGGTTTTAAAGTTCCTGTGAATGGACTTACTATTACCGTTATGTCTATGGTGTTCAGTTTCCTTCTTATTTTTTCACACCGCAATTACGCTTACACAGAGACATCCAGCTCAGACTTGAGGAGCCTGTTTGTCAATATTTGGGGGGTAATCGGATTTATTTTCCTTCTGTTTTTTGTGTTAAAAAGCATGGGCAGGGTGGTGTACCGAAGGCTGTTCAAGAACTATATAAAAGCCAGCTACCTGGTAGATTTAGGCTTTGGAATTATTTTATTTACACTTTGTCTGTTTGCATTGGGCTTGTTTGGTGGAATAAGCAAGAGTACAATCATTGCCCTTCTTTTTGTTTTCTCTTTGGTCAACTTATTTGACCTCGTTCAAAGTCTGAAAAGCTTCTTCCTGTCTCCAGTGGATACATCAGCTTTGAATATCCTTGGCATTGCTTCTTTTTGTTTCATTGTATTCTATTTACTGCTCAACCTTATAGCTTCTTTAGGACCGTTTCCATCAGGTTTTGATTCGAGGAACTTTTATTTGAATATATCTAAGCTTATTGCCCAGAATAACAGCCTGGTGGAAGGTTATCAACCTTATTACTGGTCTTTGTTCATGAGCATAGGCTTTGCTCTATTTGACAAAGTAGAACTGGCCTTGATGTTATCCTATTCAGGCATAGTCCTCACAGTTCTAGCTGCTAACCGTTTCGCACAAAGACATTTGAAACTTGATCAGAACCTAAGATATTTCTGCCTCTTGCTTTTTATTGTCACACCTGCTGTCACCAATCAAATGTATACTGAGCATAAGGTGGATTTGGCTATGCTTTTCTTTCAAGTTCTGTCGCTTGATTACATGATGACGCTTATAAAGAGATTGTCTTCCATAAATGAGGAAAAGGGACTGAAGTCCAATTTGAAAGAGCTTTTACCCTATGTAATTCTTGTTGGCTTGCTCTCCAGTTTTGCTTTGGGCATAAAGATGATCAACATGTTTATGGTGTTCACCATTCTGGTTTTAATAGGGTGGGACTCCCGAAACCGCTTCGGCATATTGGGGATTCTTTGTTTTTCCATCCTTGTATTTTTGTATGCGGGTGTCGATGAATTGAGTGGTCTCAATAAATACCATTTATCCATTGGATTTGTGAAAATGGCTCTTACCTTGATTATGATTGCATCCATGATTATGAGCATTCTTAGATTCAGGAAAAGCAGTATGCTCAGAGTTTGGGTGACCAGTGTGTATCTGCTGTGCTGTGGTGTTTTTATCTTACCATGGATAGTCAAGAATTTTGTCGAGCAGAAATCTTTAAATCCACGTATTCTGCTTATGGGTAAAGATCCTGGTCCCGATGTCAGTTTGAATAAGCTTATCAATAATTATGAACGCTCGAAAAATCGATAAGCTATGAAGTATTTAATTTTCAAAATAATACTGTGTTGTTTTCTTTTTCTGGAGGCCGATGCAATTATTGCACAAAACAATACCACCTCAACAGCTGACTCAGAATTGATAAATGATGCCAGGCGAGAAGAAATACAACGCTACTTTGGTTATGAGTTGCTTCTTTACAGGTATTTGAGCTTGCCTTATGATGTCTCTGTCAATAATAATCAGCAAGGTAATTTTGTAGATATCGGGTATCTCTACCTGCTTTTTATTCCGGTGCTTCTATTGGTGTTTCTTAAACCACGCCGTTGGCTGTTTTTACTGGTATTGCTGTATCTTATATTTATGTGGATAATCTCCACCTCCAACGCCTTTCTCTTTTCCTTGAACAGCGGAAAGATACCTACCGAACTTGAATCCATTGCGAGTTACCTTAGAAATAATAATTTTTCGGACGAACCTTTCAGCCATCTCTTAGCCATTGTCTACACCATAAGTCTGACCTTATATCAACCCTTAGCCTATGTCGGTTTAGGGCTATCCGGCAATTCTGACACCATAACCTATCCTCTTGTTTTTACACTATTCATTGGTATAAGTATGGTGTTGGCCCAAAGTCTGCATAGTTTTTCAATCAAGAAGAAGCTATTTGTTGTATTCTTCTGGACTTACAGTTTTTACTGGTTGGTATTTTCCGGGGGTATCATTTGGTACGGATATATATTACTCCTCATGGGGATTCTGTATATCGCCATGATCATTAAAGCTTTAAAAAAAAGGAAAGATCTTTGGTACAAGCCTTTACGTTATGCATTTATCTTTTTCGGATCTCTTTGGGTGTTTCTTGCAATTGCTATGCGTACATCAGATATACAACCCATGATGGACCAGAAGTACTTCGCAAAGGCTATGTTTAATCCAGTCTTTTATGACTATACGGCAGGTAAGTTGACAAAAGATCAGTCCCTGGATATGCTATATTCAGATATTTCCAAAGCCTTAAAAAGGATCAATGTTGAAGACAGTTCTTTGATTCTAAGGGTTGGTACCAGCTTCAGCTACTTTATAGATAATAACCATAAGAGGATTATCGAGGACAACCAGCTTGGCTTATTTCATGAATTGAATACAAAGTATCCCGATAAACTCGAGTTGGTAGATGTTTTTAAAGCTTCCAAAATTAAATATATCGTGCTTGACCTCAATACCGCTTCCATTGACTATACGCCGGACCAAAGCTTGACACGTAAGTACAAGGAGATATTAAGATTTATAGTGAATAACCCTTACCTCAAACTTCTCGCGACCGACAGGGTTGTTGGCAATAGAAACAATTCCGGACAGATGACATATACTCGTCGCGTTTTTGGAGAGGAGATTTCCCTGTTTGGTCGTTATGCCATATTTGAAATCATCTAGTCTTCAATTCCCTTAGGAACAAAATGCTGAATGCACTCAAGCAAAAATTAGAAAGAAACAAACTATTAGCCTTTGCCATTGCGGGGATTTATTATTTATTGGTTGTTTTTCCTCATGAATGGGTTGGGAAGAAAGTTGAAAAATATCTTGATATACCTTTAGGAAGGGATAATTACAATTTATTAATCCTTTTATTATCGGTTTTACTGATTTTGACAGTAGGCACTTATAGTGTTAAAGGATTAGGACAATTGCCTGACAAGACACGGAAATTTCTTCTATGGCTTTTCACTTTATTGCTTGCTTGCCTTATTGCGGCTTTCAACACGATTATAGTTATTAATATAGAATTGATACATGTTGTGCAATATGCCGTCATGGCGCTTTTATTATTTCCCATTTTAAACAACTTCAGGGAGACTTTATTCTGGACAACCGTATTGGGGGTTTGCGATGAACTATATCAATATCTGGTAATTGCAGCTGATAAGGCCAATTATTATGACTTTAACGATGTTGTCATTAACCTGTTGGGGGCATCATTAGGGCTACTTATTCTAAGGTCAAGGGACGTTAAAGCTCATGTCAATTATTCAAAATGGATAGACTCTCCGGCTTCTTTAGCGATGTTATTTGGCTCAGTATTTCTAATTACAGGCCTGCTTACTGGATGGATAAGCATTTGGCCCTCCGACTCAGAAGAAGAGGGGTTTGTATTATTTGAATTTGTTAAGCAAAAAGAGAGTGGATTTTGGACCAGTTTGCCACCAAATGTCAAATTCCATGTCATGAGACCTGTTGAAGGGTTCATCACAGTGCTTATACTGTTTAATGTCTTCAAAAATATTGGCTATAAATTTGCTACAGATGAGGAGAAAAAGAATCTCAATCATGGCTGAGACATTTTATATAACTTTGCACCTGTAATGGATATAAAGACAGACCTTTCTGAAATTTTTATAATCATTCCTGCCAAGGATGAGGAAAGTTTTATAGGCAGTGTTATTAAAGCCACCATGGATATAGGCTTTACAAACATCGTCGTGGTTAATGATGCCTCTTCCGACAGCACTAAGGAGGTTGCAGAAAGTTTTGGACATCCTGTTGTTGTTCTGGATCATATCATCAATATGGGGGCAGGGGCTGCCACAAAAACGGGAATAGATTTCGCCCTGGATAAAGGTGCTAAATACATTGCAACTATTGATGCTGATTTTCAACATAATCCTTATGACTTGCTTCCGCTTATAAAATGTATTGAGAGTAATGAAGTCGATTTGGTAATCGGATCTCGGTTTCTGAAGAAGAACTCAATACCTTTTTCAAGAATACTTTTCAATATCGTAGGAAATATTATCAATTTCTTCGTGACAGGACTGGTAATTTCAGACTCTCAGTCCGGAATGAAAATAATGACCCGCCTCTTTGCTGAGAATCTTACGATCAGCTATAATGGCTATGAGTTTTGCATAGAGATAATTAAGAACGCGAAAATCAACAAGAGTAACATCGTTGAATATCCAATAGATGTAAGCTATTCGAAGGAAACAATGCAAAAAGGCCAAAACGTCTTCACCGGTTTTGGTATGATTGGCAAATTGCTTAATCCTTTCAGGGATTAAGTTATTTCTGACACTTTTAGGGCACATGTCCTGAATACGAAGAGTACTTCAGTAGTGCCCCTCCATATGCTATTCAATTATTGAGATTATTGAGTGAAATAATCTAAGCCTTATAAAGCTGGAGTCAAACTCGTGATTATAGATTCAGGCTTAAAAATTTATGAAACTCTTTGTTGAACTGTCTAAAATTCAGTGTGGGGCGAAAGAATACGTTGCGGTTTAGCTTACGGAGTAAGCGGAAAGCAGTATTCTTGAGCTGAAGATTATTAGAAGAGCAAAAGCGCCTAATTTTAGACGGCATTTTTCGTTCTTTTGTTGCTGGACAAAAGGACAAGAAAGAAAATAAGAAATTTAATAGAAACTCTTTAATTGAGACAACATAATCCATTCTTAAAAGAGTAGAGACTCAGATTTGAAATTGACCTTAAAAGCAGGAATATTCCTGCTTAGGTAAAAAAAGTAAATTAATATTAATATTAAGCCTTTCCCTCTCCTTTAAAATGATCCTCCTTGTACTTGAATAGGATATTAAAGCTGGTAAGACTGCCATATATACGGGTAATGTACTGCTGAAGGTTTACTTTTTCTTCATCAGATAATTTACTGCTGTTAATACGCTGTTCCATAACACGTATTCTGTCACGTACCATCACTATTTTATGGAAAAAGGTTTCTATGGGCATTTCCTTTTCTTTGAGATCATGATCTTCAGGTTTTAGTATCAAGGTGCCACCAGCCCAGCGATCACCCAACTCCACCTTATTGTGCAGTCCATTGTATGTGTTCAGAATTCGGATCAAAGATTTTTCAGCTTCACTAAAGCTTATGTCTGCTTCTGTTTCGATAGCTTCAATTACTTCCCAATTATCATATTCCTTTCCTACCATCTTAATGCCGTAGGTCATAAAACATACTTTATAAGCGGCCACATCAAGACCTATAACTACGCCCTCACCGTAGGCTTGGTGTTTCACTCGTGAACCAACTCCCAAGACATTATTCGAATCACTCATTTTGACTTTGATTTGTTCTGTATTTATCAAAGATAAGACAGCAAAATTCAAGACTTAAACTTGAGTCACTATTTTATTGTTTTAAACCTATACGTGATCTCTGCAAATAAGGATTAATCCTCCTTATAGTGATCATCCCAATTCTTTACCTGTGGCTCTCCCAGTTTACCAACGGACTTGCCTACAAGCATGGCTACTGCCGCATCTCCGGTCACATTGACGGTAGTTCTTAACATATCCAGAGGTCTGTCAACAGCAAATATTAAGGCCAGACCTACCATGAGAATATCACGCGGAACTCCAAGACTATCTAAAACAATGACTAACATGACCATACCTGCACCGGGTACAGCGGCAGAGCCTATAGAAGCCAACAGAGCAGTCAGTACAATAGTCAGCTGATCGGTGAATGACAAATCAAAATCAAGAGCCTGGCATATAAAGACGGCTGCTACTGCCTGGTAGAGACTAGTGCCGTCCATGTTGATTGTAGCACCTACGGGACAGACAAAACTGGCTACATCATCATCCACACCCAAGTGTTCCTGCACGCGTTCCATGGTAACAGGCAATGTTGCTGCGGAAGAACTCGTTGAAAATGCCAATAACTGGGCAGGGCTTATACCTTTAAGAAAGTAGTTTGGTTTTTTGCCGGTAAAGAAATAAATCAATGTGACATAAAAACTTATCATAATGGCCAATCCAAGTACTACTGTCAAGGCATACTGTGCCAAAGCTGTAAAGATGTCAGGGTTGCTCGTTTCAGCAATGAGTGAGGCAAGCAATGCAAAGACGGCGTAGGGAGCAGTCAGCATGATGAGGTCAATCATTTTCATGATGACCTCGTTGAAACTGTCAAAAAAGTCTTTGACGCCCCTGCTTTGTTCTTCTTTGATCAGAAGTAAACTAATGCCAAAAAGTATGGTGAAAAATATCACCTGTAGCATATTCTGGTTGGCACTGGCAGCCGCAAAAATATTGTCAGGAACCATATCCACAACAAACTGCAAAGGTCCCTTGGATTTCTGAGCCTCGGCAGATTCTATGCGTGAATTAGCATCAGTATTGTATGCCTGGCTTAGCTCTGCTACAGTGGCTTCTGTCATACTGTCTCCTGGCTGGATGAGATTTACGAGGCTCAGTCCAATACTGATGGCAATAAGCGTAGTGCATATGTAAATGATTATTGTTCTGAACCCTATGGTAGAAAACTTGGAAATATCTTTTAGGTCCGAGATGCCCTTTATAAGACTGACGATGATCAGGGGAATGGCAATAAGCTTGAGGAGTTTGATGAAGATGGTACCAAAAGGCTTGATCCAGTCTGCGACAAATTCTTTTGCGCCCAGCTGAGAGAAAAGCAGACCAGCCAATATGCCGAGAATCATCCCAATGAGTATCTTCCAATGTAAGGCCAGGTTTTTCATTATTCCAGTGATAGTTAAGCCTCAAAATAAGCTTTGACTGTTAGGAAACCCAATTTTGAATAAAGTTTTACACAAAGACGCTTAAAATTACCTGGGACATTTTACTGCTCGTATCATCTCTCTTTTTTTACCTGGTCCCCTAAGGCTTTCAAGCTTGTACCCCAGTCCTTTTAATACGCGTTTGAAGGACCCCTTTGAGCAATAACTAACCAGCACCCCATAGTCATCCATTGCATCGTAGATTCTCTTGTGAATTTCACTTTTCCAAAGAGAAGACTGGCATTCGGGAGCAAAGGCATCCCAGTAAACAAGATCGTATTTTTTATCAAACATATGATCTTCAATCTTTCCGATAAGCTTTCTGAAATGAAAGCCCTCCCTGATTTTTACATATTGATTTTGGGATGCTTGATGCAATTCTGTGAGCAAACTGCCGGAACAAGAAAGCAGCTCTGTGTAATTAAGCTTTTCTATTTCTGATAAGGGGACTGGATTTGATTCTATCGTATCGTAGGACACCTCTATGCCGAATTTCTCTGTTTCGAGCATTGTTAACAGGGCGTTTAAGCCCGAGCCAAAGCCCATCTCGAATATCCGAATCTTGGTGTATGACTGACGCACTAGTTTGTACAGTCCTGCAATTATAAAAACATGAACCGATTCGTTTATAGCTCCGTGAAGCGAGTGGTAGTGAGCTCCGAATTTAGTAGAGAATAAAGTGTGGGAGCCATCCCCGGAAAGAAACAATGACTCCTTGTGACTCATAGGTCAAAGACGATTAGAATATATTAATCTGGACAGAAGGCATTACCTTGAAGTTGTTCGGACAACCAACACCTTTAGGCGCGCAAGAACTGACTACAGAAAGAAGCAGCAGCAACGCGCATACTTTAACGACAGACTTAAACAGATTTTTTCTCATTTTCTTTCTCATTTATAGCAATTCCAACGGAATTGCTCGCAAATATAGTATTAACAAATATCTTTAGTTTTGGTTTTTTCAAATTTTACATGCAAAAGAAGTACCATTTAATAGCTATCGGGGGCAGTGTTATGCATAACCTGGCCCTGGATCTTCACCATCTTGGACACCATGTTACAGGATCGGATGATGAAATTTATGAGCCCTCAAAATCCAGATTGGCGCAAAAGGGTTTATTGCCTGATGCCTTTGGCTGGGATCCAAGACGCATCACAAATGACATTGATGCTGTAATCCTGGGCAAGCATGCCCGTATCGACAATCCAGAGCTTATAAGGGCACAGGAGTTGGGATTGGAGATCTATTCTTTTCCGGAATTTATTGCCAGGCATAGTATGGCAACGACAACTGTGTGTATTGCAGGAAGTCATGGCAAGACAAGCACAACGGCTATGATTATGCATGTGCTCAAACGCCAGGGTATTGACTTTGATTACCTCGTAGGAGCACAGCTGGAGGGTTTCGAAAAGATGGTGCGTATGTCAGGTGCCCCAATTCTGGTAACAGAAGGTGATGAATATCCGAGTTCGGCCCTGGATAGCAGGGCAAAAATGATTCATTATAAAGCTGACATCGCCGTGATAACAGGGCTGGCCTGGGATCATGTCAATATTTACAAAACCTACGATTCCTACAAAAATGCTTTCAGAGCATTTTTGGATAGCATGCCCAAGGAGTCCATTTGCTTTTTTGATTGCAGTGATTCCGAGTTAAATGCTATGATGATTAATGAAGGCTTTCCTCCTGAGCGTGAATCGTATAAAGCTTTTAAGCTGAATAAAAAGGGTCATGTAGAATTTGACGCTGAACTATACCCAATGAAAATATTTGGCAGACATAATATGCTGAATCTGTCTGCTGCCTATAATGTTTGCCAACGATTGGGCATAGATAAAAAGATGTTTTTTGATTCTATGGCCAGCTTTAAAGGCGCTGCAAAGCGCTTGGAGCTGATCTGCGATGCACCATTGGTTTATAGAGACTTCGCGCATGCTCCATCCAAGTGCAAGGCCACCGTTGAAGCTGTAAAGAGCAGATACCCGGGAAAGAACCTCAAGGCCGTATTCGAATTACATACTTTTTCCAGCCTTGACAAGAGTTTTCTTAAGCAGTATGCAGGCACTATGAATCAAGCTGATACAGCATATGTCTATTATGATAAGCATGCTTTGGCCATGAAAAAAATGCCAGATCTTGACCGTGATGAGGTTTATTCCGCATTTTCAAAAGAAGATCTGACTGTCACCACGGAAAGCAAGGAACTTGAAAAAATTATACGTGACAGTAAAACAGATGGAACGGAAGTATTGTTGGTAATGAGTTCTGGGGTTATCGGTGGTTTGAATCTCTCCGAATTATTTGATTAAAAGTACCTTATTAGTCGATAGTTTATATTTTTGCGACAACTTAAAAAAGCAGTATGGCACGTATATTAACATTGAGAGATGCGTTGAATGAGGCGATGTCTGAAGAAATGAGAAGAGATGAGACGGTCTTCCTTATGGGAGAAGAAGTGGCCGAATACAATGGCGCATATAAAGTCAGTAAAGGCATGCTCGAGGAGTTTGGTCCACGGCGTGTAATAGACACACCGATCGCAGAGCTTGGTTTTGCTGGTATCGGTGTAGGAGCAGCTATCAATGGTCTGAGACCTATCGTCGAATTTATGACCTGGAACTTTGCTGTACTTGCTTTTGATCAGATTGTAAACAATGCAGCAAAGACGCTTTCTCAGTCTGCAGGAGAGTATAAATGTCCAATCGTTTTCAGGGGACCTTCCGGATCTGCCGGTCAGCTGGCTCAACAGCATTCACAGACTTTTGAAAGCTGGATGGCCAATGTGCCGGGCTTAAAGGTTATATCAATTGTAGATCCTAAAGACGCTAAAGGTCTTTTAAAGTCAGCCATCAGAGACGATGACCCTATTTGTTTTATGGAATCCGAGATCATGTATGGCTATAAGGGTGAAGTTCCTGAGGAAGAGTATCTTACTCCTATCGGCAAGGCGGCCATTCGCAAAGAAGGAACGGATGTTACCCTTGTGTCCTACAACAAGATGGCTATAGTAGCAGAACAAGCAGCTGATGCATTGGCTAAGGAAGGAATCTCGGCAGAAGTTATTGACCTGAGAACAATAAGACCTCTTGATCATCACACGCTTGTAGAATCGGTCAAGAAAACCAATCGCATGGTTGTGATTGATGAGTCCTGGCCTTTTGCAGGAGTCTCCGCGGAGATAGCCTATGAAATGCAGAAATATGCTTTCGATTACCTGGATGCCCCCGTGACAAGAATCAATGCAGCTGATACTTCGTTGCCATATGCTGCGCCATTTGTTGAAGAATATCTCCCTAATGCAGAAAAAGTAGTGAAGGCCGTCAAGGATGTTATGTACATTCGCTCGTAATAATTGTTGAGTAGATTATTCTTCCTTGGCTTACTTGCCACTTTATGTTCATAGTATTCAAGAAGATCTTTCTTGTTTAAGGTATTCTTCTTACCGGGATTGAAGCCTTTTGCTGGACCAGCTATCTTCGCAGCTTGAAGCAAAAATCAATTTAAACATTAAATCTGAAATGCATGACATCGCCATCTTTCACGATATATTCCTTTCCTTCAACTGCCAGTTTTCCAGCTTCCTTGACAGCAGATTCTGATCCATACTTAAGGTAGTCGTCATAGGCGATAACTTCAGCCCGTATAAATCCTTTTTCGAAATCAGTGTGAATGACACCTGCTGCTTCAGGTGCTTTCGCTCCGTTACGTACTGTCCAGGCACGAACTTCCTTTTCTCCTGCTGTGAAGTATGTCAGGAGATTGAGGAGTTTATAGCAAGACATAATGACACGGTTAACACCTGGTTCTGCCAGCCCCATTTCCTGAACAAATTCCAGTTTCTCATCGTAATCTTCCAGCTGTGCTATCTCTTCTTCTATAGCCGCACTGATCAGCAATACTTCAGCGCTCTCATCCTTTACAGCTTCCATGAATGCCTTTGTATGGGCATTGCCATCGATTACAGAGTTTTCATCCACATTACAGATGTAAATGATGGGTTTGGCCGTTAACAGCATCAAATCCTTGAGCAATGCTTTTCCATCATCATCGGTATGAATAGTTCGCGCTGGTTTCCCCTGTTCCAATATGCCTTTGAACTCCTCAGCGAGAGCCAGTAATTTTTTGTCATGTGGGTCCGCTGATTTGGCTTGCTTTTTTAGCTTTTCAATGCGTTTTTCAAGAGTTTCCAGATCCTTGAAGATCAGCTCTGTATCAATGATTTCCTTGTCGCGAACCGGGTCTACTGAACCATCAACATGGACAACATTGTCGTTATCAAAACATCTGACCACATGGGCAATGGCATCAACCTCGCGGATGTTGGCCAGGAACTGATTACCAAGGCCTTCACCTTTGCTTGCTCCTTTAATAAGGCCGGCTATATCGACGATTTCAACAGTAGTAGGCACTACTTTTTGGGGTTGTACCAATTCTGCCAGTTTGGATAATCTTTGATCCGGTACTGTGATCACACCTACATTGGGTTCCTTGGTAGCAAATGGATAATTCGCTGCCAGTGCTTTGGCATTTGTCAGGGCATTGAATAAGGTTGATTTTCCAACGTTGGGCAATCCAACTATTCCACAGTATAAAGGCATATCAGCATATTTTGAAGCGCAAATATAGAGGTATTTTTTCCTTACTTTGTGAATTAAAAATTCCTTTGAATTTTCTTGGACATTGCTATCTCTCATGTTCTGACGAAGGCGTATTGATCGGTAATTTTATTACAGATTTTCTGACACCTCGAGATGCCAGAAATTACAATGGCGCTATTTCAAGAGGCATTCAACTTCATAGAAGGATTGATGCATTTACCGATGATCATACACTGTCCAGAGAGCTTGCTCTAATGCTCAGGGAGCGGCACGGAAAATATGCATCCGTCGTTGTTGATCTTGTTTGGGATTATTATTTGTCAAGTACCTGGCGTCAACATTCCGATATTACACTTGAAAGGTTCACAAGCGAAACATATACGACTTTGCAGCGTAACAGGCATGAATTTCCCAGGCGCTTGAGGGCAAGATTTGATGAGATGATAGCCAATGATTTTCTCAATGCTTACAAAGGCCTGTCCAGGGCGAGACAGTCTTTGAAGTGGATGGATCGAAGGGCACGGTTCGAATCCAGCTTTGAAGCGGCTATCGAGGATATAGAAAAGAATGACAGGCTCTTTGAAAGCATGTTCCATGTGTTTTTCCAGGATATAAAAAACTATGTAAAGGATTATTACGAGAGTTATCCTTCAAAGTGAAAGGAGATGGCCAGAGTGCGGGACAGGATTTTGTCCAGGACGCGGGATTCTTCTTTCTGACCATTGAAAATGTGGATGTTGCCGATGCCCTGGGAGTATTTTATTTCTGGCGAGAAAATAAAGAAAGGGAAGAAAAACTGTATGCCGGCGCCTACTTCAAATTGAAAGTCATGAGGTGAAATCTGCAGCAGATTGACGGCAACTTCATCTCTGGCGCGTGAATTCGATGAGACGTCATAACTGTACTTCAATCCACCAACAACAAATAAGCGTTTGTCTTTATAGGGTTCTGACTTAAATCTCAGGAGCATGGGTATGTCCAGGAAAACAGATTCAATACGTTCTTCGTCAAATCTCCCGGGCACACCATTGTTGTAATTTTGATATTTGATGCGTCTTTCCGAGAAGGAAAATCCGGGAATAAACCTGAAGTCAAAGTATTGGCCAATCTTGAGATTGGTAATAATGTGCACATGCATACCCGGTTTGTCGACACCCTCTGCAATCCTGATTGAATCGCTGTTCATAAAGCTCCTGGAATTGCTTGTGAGATAGCCTGTGCTGTGGCCACCCAGCGTCAAGCCGAAATAGAATGGCTTTTTTCTGAAAGACCAGAAATTGTAATTGCCTTTTGCACTGCTTTGTGCCTCTACTTCAATAATGGCCATAGTCAAAACAGCAACAACAAGCAGGCTTATTTTTCTCCAGAATAGATTGTGCATATTCCTAGGCTTAATGCTTTCCATTGTACAGAACGAAATCCCACTTCTCTTAGTATATCGCTGAATCTGTCGTAATCCGGGAACGCCTGAACGGATTCATAAAGGTATTTATAGGCTTTTTGATCTTTTGAGCTCCACTTGCCAATGACAGGGAGGAGGTATTTGAAATAAAGATTGAACAATTGCTTGAATGGGAAATAGAGTGGTCTTGAGAATTCAAGAACAACTATTTTACCTCCGGGTCTCAAAACCCTGTTCATTTCTTTCAGGCCTTGCTTTAGATTGCCGAAATTCCTCACTCCAAAGGCAACGGTGGCTGCGTCAAAGTAGCCGTCTGCAAAGCGCATGTTTTCAGAGTCACCCACTTCAAGTTTGATCAAATGGGACAAATCCTTGTTGGCGATTTTTACTTTTCCGTATTCTATCATATTACTTGAAATGTCGAGTCCTGTAATTTCAACAGGAGAAAGCTGCTTGTTAATCTCAATGCACATATCAGCAGTGCCGGTGGCAACATCAAGAATCTTTTCGTGATCTTGAGGGTTAAGGAGTGCAATAGCTTTCTTACGCCAGATGGTATCAATGCCGAAGCTGAGCACTCTGTTAAGTAGGTCATACTTAGGTGCTATGCGGTCAAACATCTGGGTGACTTGCTCCTTTTTGGACGAATCTTCGTCATAAGGTTTTACTGTACTTTCTTCCAATTTTTTACAGAATTTTCGACCTGAAACAGGCTCCTTTTCAAAAGTTGTTGCAAAGCTAATAAATATAAGCGCTTAAGGTTCATTTCTTGGTCCTATTTAGCTAAAATTAAGATTGATTTTTCGTATATTTGGATTCATTTTAAGAATTACATCTATAATATATAAATGGCAGAAAATCAGAGGATTATACAGGTAAACATCGAAGATCAGATGAAGTCCGCTTACATTGATTATTCGATGTCCGTGATAGTGTCAAGAGCACTACCGGATGTGAGGGATGGATTAAAGCCCGTCCACAGGCGCATATTATACGGAATGGATGATTTAGGTTTGGCCTACAACAAACCCTATAAGAAATCAGCCAGGGTTGTCGGTGAGGTACTCGGTAAGTATCACCCGCATGGTGACAGTTCGGTCTATGATGCCATGATCCGGCTGGGGCAACCGTGGTCCATGCGCTACCCGCTCGTAGAAATACAGGGTAACAAAGGTTCCATGGATGGTGACAGCCCGGCAGCCATGCGTTATACCGAAGCAAGGCTTGAGCGGATAAGCGATGAAATTCTTTCCGATATAAAGAAAGAGACGGTTGACTTCAGGCTCAACTTCGACGACTCACTGGAAGAGCCAACTGTCTTGCCGACACGACTGCCTAATTTGCTTGTAAACGGGGCATCAGGAATTGCTGTAGGTATGGCTACCAATATGTTGCCGCACAACCTGACGGAAGTTATAGATGGCACCATTGCGGCCGTTGACAATCCAGATATATCAGTGGATGAGCTCATGGAGTATATCAAAGCTCCTGATTTTCCTACCGGCGGTATTATTTATGGCATGGAAGGTGTCAAAGAAGCTTTTCGAACAGGACGTGGCCGTGTCGTGGTGAGGGGTAAAGCAGAGATCGAAGCCTCATCTACCGGAAAGGAAAGCATCATCGTTACAGAGATACCTTATCAGGTCAATAAGGCCAGCCTTGTCGTTAAGATCGCAGAACTGGTTCAGTCAGAGAGAATCACCGGAATCAGCGATATCAGGGATGAATCCGACAGGAAGGGTCTCCGGATTGTTGTGGATGTTAAAAAAGATGCTATTGCCAGTGTCGTGCTGAGTAAACTTTATAAGTATACGCCCTTGCAATCATCCTATGGGGTAAATAATGTAGCATTGGTCAATGGCAGGCCAGAGCAACTCAACTTGAAACAGTTGCTTGATGAGTTCATTAAATTCAGAATAGAAGTTATAGTCAGAAGGACGCAATTTGATCTGAAAAAAGCTGAGGAGCGCGCTCACATTCTTGAAGGACTCATCAAAGCCATCGATAATCTGGATGAAGTCATTAAAATCATCCGCTCATCCAAGACGGTTGAAGAGGCAAAAGAGCGCTTGATGGAATTTTTGGATTTATCTGAAATACAAGCCAAGGCTATACTAGACATGAGACTTCAGAAACTGGTAAGTCTCGAAATGGAAAAGCTGAGAAATGAATACCAGGAGCTCCTAGCTTTGATAGCTGACCTCAAGGATATCCTTGTCAATGAGGGCAGACAGAGATCAATCATAAAGGCTGAATTGTCTGAACTGAGAGAAAAGTATGGTGATGAGCGAAGAACCGATATGACTTTCGCGGATGGAGAAATCAACATCGAAGATATCATACCTAACGAAGAAGTGGTCGTTACCATTTCTCACCTTGGATACATCAAGAGGACGAATTCAAGAGAGTATAAGACTCAAGGTCGTGGAGGTCGTGGAAGCAGGGGTAGTAAAACCAGAGATGCAGATTTCCTTGAGCATATATTTGTGGCTAATAACCACAATTACCTCTTATTCTTTACAGAACGAGGCCGGTGCTTCTGGTTGCGGGTATTCGAAATTCCAGAAGGTTCCAAAACAAGTTCAGGTAGGGTTATACAGAATATTGTAAGTATACCTAAGGATGACAGGATCAGAGCCTACATCCGTGTAGAGGACTTGACTGATGAAGCATATATTAACAGTCATTACATCGTGTTTGCTACCAAAAATGGCGTTGTGAAGAAAACTCTTCTTGAAGCGTATTCAAGACCACGCGTCAACGGTATAATAGCACTGAATATCAGGGACGAGGATCAACTCATTGAAGCCAAACTTACTGATGGCGATATGAACATCATGCTGACCAATAAATTTGGCCGCGCTATCCGATTCAATGAGTCCAAGCTGAGAGATATGGGGAGAAGTGCAGCTGGTGTAAGGGGTATGAATATAGATCTTAATGCCGGTGATGAGATTATTGGAATGGTTATCGATGATCCTTCAGATGCTGACAAGGCCATTATGATAATATCAGAAAATGGATTTGGCAAGCGTTCTCAGGTTGATGAATATTCGATCATCAACAGAGGGGGTAAAGGAATGAAGAGCATGCAGATCACCGATAAAACGGGTAATGTGGCTGCCGCAAAGATTGTGAGTGAACTTGACGATTTATTGATTACAACCCGTAATGGTATCGTGATACGCCTCCCGATTTCTGATGTTCGAATTATGGGAAGAGCCACGCAGGGTGTTAAAGTGATCAGACTGGATGACAATGACTCCATTGCTGATGTGGCCGTTGTACGAAAAGACGAAGACGAGGAGGAAGAATAGACAAAGCACAGTTTAACAGACGAATAAGTAATTCTTAAGGTATTTTAAGATTTGTTATTCGTCTTAAAACTGTATATATTTTATAGCCCAATTAAATTTTTAAGTAAAATCATTTAAATGAAAAATCTATTTATACTGCTTTTTGCCTTCAGTTTTTCAGTAACTGGATTGATGGCACAGGATTTAGAAAAGGATATGAAAAATGCAGCAAAAACCGTTTCAAAAAAATCTACTGATGCCATAGCTAACTCTTCTGAAATTCTGGATGCGGTAAATCAAATTGATAAATTGATGGATGAACCGACCATCCAGGCAAGTAAAAAGGCGCTAATTACTGCAGCTGAAGCCTTGAATCAATTGGCCAATGAGGAATTTAAAGCCAAAACGATTGATGCAACAGGGCAATACCAGTTGGTTGTCCCCAATTCAGCGGTATTGGCTTTCGAAGCTTTTGCAGGCGCTGCAAAAATCGATATGAAGGACAAAGATCTTAAATATGGTCTCCAGGATTCTGAAAACCTGTTGAACAACTACGCCATTTTTGCCTACCAAGAGCAAGACTATGGTAAAGCATATCAGAATTTTGCAGCCAGTATTGAAGCGCATGACCTCTTAAAATCGATGGGCCAAGACAGCAGACTTCAGGAAGGATCACTCTTGGCCGACCAGTATTTTTTCACAGCTGTAAGCGCGTACTATGACAACCAGTTTGAGCTTGCCAAGCCTTACTTGCTGAAGCTTTACAATGATGATAGCAGCGAAGCTTTTGTATATGATGCCTTATATAACGTGACGGCAGAAGCGGATTTGGATCAGGCCTTGATATACTTAAGCAAGGGTAGAGAAATGAATCCGGATGATACAGGACTACTCTTTACTGAAATCAATCACTACCTCAAATTGGGAGAGCTTGATGTTCTTATTGACAAGCTCAAGAGTGCTATTGAAAAAGAACCCGACAATATCTCCGTCTATACGACTTTGGGTTCTGTATATGATCAATTGCATCAGAACGCCTATTCAGAAGGCGATACTGAAAAAGCCACAGAATACTATGACAATGCATACAGTTGGTATAGCCAGGTATTGGATCGTGATGCCGATAATTTTGATGCAACCTACAGCATTGGTGCACTATACTATAACAAGGCGGCTAGCTTTGTTGACAAGCTGAATGAATTGGCAACAGATCTTTCTCCAGCAGGTATGAAGGCTTACGATGAAACGAAAGCCGAAATGGATGCCTTATTCAAAGAGGCATTGCCTTATTTCGAAAAAGCTGATAAGATCAACAGTGAAGACAGAAACACCTTGATAGCATTGCGTGAAATTTATGCACGTCTCAATATGCTGGATAAATCAGAAAAATTTAAAGCCAGATTAGAAGCTTTGGGTATTACGAACTAGTAATAAACAAACAAATGCCTACTGTAAAAGGGATAAATCGTCATGGTCTATCCCTTTTGTCATAATAGGCATATGCAGAGAATCTCACAATGCTTATCTCCCTGGTGGCAGATGGCATAAGCAGAGGTTTTTTGCCGCCTTGCTAATGATAGTATGTTTGTGATGGCTTTACCAGGGTTTTGAAGACAGGGAAGACGCTTATGTTCCTGCTTCCTATGAAGCCCCGGGCATGCTCATTTCCAATAAGACCTTAGCTCCCAGCGACTTTAAAAAGAGTAGATCTAATATGATTCAAATATCCAGGACATCGTTCATATTGAAGATGCCTTGTTTACCATAAAGCCATTCTGCCGCGAGGAGAGCTCCGGAAGCAAATCCTTCCCTTGAGAAGGCTTCATGCATGATAGAGATCTGATCAATCTTTGATATGTATTCAACTTTGTGCATGCCTTTAATATCAGCTTCCCTGATAGCTTTTATAGGAATTTGTGAATTTCCCATCGTTTCATCGCCCGATTGCATCTGCCATGAAGACTTCCTATCCAATTGGGCTGTTATCTGCTCTACCAGGCTTACAGCTGTGCCGCTGGGAGCATCTTTTTTCTGAATATGATGTGCTTCCGTCATCTTTACTTCGTATTCCTCCAGCTTGTTCATCAGTTTTGCAAGGTGATTGTTGACTGAAAAGAATATATTGACACCTATACTGAAGTTTGAGGCATACAGGAAGGCGGCTTTTTTTTCTTTGAAACGATTACAAATCCTATCGTAGGCATCCAACCATGCCGTGCTTCCGCATACAGTATTTATACCATGATTGGCCAATATTTCAAGGTTATCGGCCGCTACATCAGGTCCTGTGAACTCAATAGCCACATCTACGTTTGAAAGTAGATCTTGATTAGTACTCAAAGGGTTTGAGCTGCTTGTCTTCAAAACGATATTATGGGATTTAGCCAATGCCAGATTTTCTATGGTTTTTCCCATCTTGCCATATCCAATGAGTGCTATATTGAGACTTTTCATCATCAAGTGTTTACATTTGCGAAGCGATAAATATAGGAATCCTTCGTAAGCAATTTAAAATTACTAATGTGTTAAAGAACGATCTTCTTCTCAGGACAATAAGAAAGGAAAATGTTGAACGCCCGCCAGTATGGTTGATGCGTCAGGCAGGCCGTATATTACCTGAATACCGTGCTGTCAGATCTTCCCTGTCTGGTTTTGTTGAATTGGTGCGAACACCTGAAAAGGCGGCTGAGGTTACTGTGCAGCCGGTTGATATTCTTGGCGTCGATGCCGCTATTATATTCTCAGATATCCTTGTTGTTCCTGAATCTATGGGCTTGCCCTATGAATTGATCGAAAAGAAAGGACCACGTTTCCCTGACACCATTAAAAGCATTGAAGATGTCAATAAATTGATAGCAGGAGAGGAAGCAGCTGAAAGGCTTGGTTACGTCTATAAAGCACTTGAAATTACGAAGGAATTATTGAACGAGAGGGTGCCACTTATAGGATTTGCTGGTGCACCATGGACACTATTAGCCTACATGATAGAAGGCCAGGGCTCAAAGACTTTTTCCAAGGCAAAATCTTTCCTTTATAAAGACCCTGAGCTTGCTCATGCTCTTTTGGAAAAACTTACAAAAACCATCATCGCCTACCTGAAAATGAAGGTACGCTATGGTGCTGATGTCATCCAGCTTTTTGATTCATGGGCTGGATTACTGAATGCTACTACTTACAAAGAGTTTTGTCTGCCGTACTTGAAAAGAATCGTGGATTCAATCAATGAGGTTCCAGTAATAATATTCGCCAAAGGGGCATGGTTCTCTCTGGATGATCTAAGCCATATCGGCGCTGACGTCATAGGGCTGGATTGGTCTATGGATCCTGGTCGCTTTCGCGATATAATAAGCATCGATCATACAGTGCAGGGTAACCTGGATCCTTGCATATTATATGGTTCCGAAGAGCTTATAAAACAGCGAACCCATCAAATGATTGAAGCCTTCGGAAAGTATCATATATGTAACCTGGGACATGGTGTGTACCCAGATACACCCCTCAGTGGTGTTAAGTGCTTTATAGAGACCGTCAAATCATATCGATATTGAGTTTAAGGGATTGATTAGCAATTCGTAATAAATAAAATTTTATAGAATATACTAATTTCGGATATAAGCTGTTTGTTTACTGACGCATTCCTTTTAACTTTGATTTTCCAATAAACTGCAGCAACTGCGTTCTTAAAATTTTGCAATGGGTTGGTTCAAGAGATTTAAAGACGGGATTCAAACAGCTACCAAGAACAAGAAGGAAGCTCCTGATGGCCTATGGTACAAGTGCAAAAAGTGCAATGAGACCATAACGGTCAGAGAATTGCGAGAAAACTACTATATCTGTCCCAGGTGTTCTTACCATACCCGCATCGGTTCGTACGATTATTTCGAAATGCTGTATGACGGCAAGTACGAAATATTGTTTGAAGGGTTGATTTCTAAAGACTTCCTGAACTTCACCGATCTCAAACCATACACCGATAGACTGGAATCAGCTAAGAAGAAGACCATGCTTAATGAGGCTATTACGGTAGCTTCAGGCAAGGTCAACAAAAAGCCATTGCTTATTGCAGCTATGGATTTCTCTTTTATCGGCGGCTCCATGGGCTCAGTTGTAGGGGAGAAGATTGCCAGGTCTATTGACTATTGCATCGAACAAAAGATTCCATTAATGATTATTTCCAAATCAGGTGGTGCCAGAATGATGGAGTCTGCTTTTTCATTGATGCAGCTTGCAAAAACCTCTGCAAAACTCAGTTTGCTCGCAAAACATAAGATTCCTTACTTCTCATTTTTGACAGACCCTACTACTGGAGGTGTCACGGCAAGCTTTGCTATGCTCGGGGATGTTAACTTCTCCGAGCCTGAAGCGCTCATAGGCTTTGCCGGTCCTCGGGTTATAAAAGAAACAATAAAACAGGATTTGCCAGAAGGGTTTCAAAGTGCCGAATTCCTGCTGGATCACGGTTTTCTTGACTTTATTGTGCCAAGAAATGAACTGAAAGAAAAGCTATCTGACCTTCTCGAGTTGTTTATTGTCCCTTCTTCTCAGGAATAAATACCTTCAGGCTTTTACTGAAAACATCCATGTGAGGCAACATCTCGTCAAGTAAATTTTCACCATAACTGCTCATGAATTCGAATATGCTCACTTTACGTTCCTGGAGGCCTCCGGGAAATAATTTTTCTTTGAGTTTTGCTATGCGATTAAGCTGGACTTCTTCTTTTTGCTTGATACGTTTCTTGAGCCGGAATTCGATTTGTTCAATCGATTTTGTAGTCTTCGCGAGTTCGGATTGACTGGTCTTAACCAGCGTGGGATCTATGTTTTTTATCCTTTCATCCATGTCTGCAAAAACATCTGAAAGTGAAGAAATGTATTGATCCAGCTTATAATCCGGTTGGTCAGACAGCTCAAGATATTTCTTTACGATTTCATGTTCATCTTTAAAGAAGTCCTCACATGATAAGCCCATGGCATCGATTTGCTTAAGTGTAAGTTCATCAGTTATCATAGCTGAATTTCTGCGTATAAGCATTGGAAAAGGAATGCCAAAATGATCAAACTGTGACTTTCTTTCCATCCAATAGGCGAGCTCACCTCCGCCACCTATGTAGGCTAGGTTTGGCAGGTTATACTCCTGGAATAATGGGCGCATGATAACATTAGGGCTGAAGTTTTCAGGATGCGTGTCGATTTCCTCTGCCAATTCAGCTCTGGTAAACGATAAATTGGTATCTACGATTTTAAAGGAATCTGCTTCCTGAATAATCCTTTTGCGGCCTGCACCACAATGATAGAAAAAGTTGATTTCCCGGGCATGAGCTTGTTTGCTGTAGCCCAATTCCGATAGTTTATCCTGATAACTCTCTATGAGTGCCTGACTGGGACTATTGAATATTTCTTCCTTAATGGCCGAACGGAAGGCATATTTAAAAGGCTTTTCATCCATCCTCAGAATAAGCAAGCCAAATCTATCAAAGAGTCTGTGTGTTATTCTAAAACTGAAATCAGCATAATCTGAAGCGTTCTGGAGATCATCCCTAAATCCGGATAATAAATCCTTTATCTCTGTCTTTTCTCCAAGAATAGAACTTAAATTTTCTATGATTTCATTGATGCCTTCTGTAGAACGCCTGCCCACAGCACCCATGGCTTCGTTGGACCATTCCAGCTTCTTTCCAAATACTTGTAAATGATTGATTTCTTCAAAATCATGATCTTCGGCTCCCAGGATAAAAACAGGCACGAAGTCCTTATCAGAAAATTCTAGTTTTAGCTTGTCTGCTAAATTAAGGCATGATAATATTTTGAAAATATAATATAGGGGGCCGGTGAGGAGACATGGTTGATGTGCTGTCACGATAGTGAAAGTACTGTCAGCTTTAAGCAGCTCTATCCTTTTTGATGTCAACTGAGAACTTGCTACTCCCTTGTATTGACGCTCTAGTTGAGAGGCCAGTAATACTCTGTCGGTATTTACCGTCTCTCGATCTTTGATTATTTTTTTGAAGGCGTCAAATTCAAAAGGGTAGGCAATAAACGCATTGAATTTTTCAGAGTATAGTGTGTAATCCTTGTCTCTGGAACTGAATTGCCCAACTTCAGAAAAGTCAATTTCTTTTAGTCTCATGAATCTTTGGATAGGGTCGTGAATTTAAATAATATTAACGCCATAGATGGGAAATTGATTAAAAAGGGGCGTATTAGAACAAAAAAAGAGCTTGCTTGGCGCAAGCTCTTAACAGGGCAATATTTAAAAAATCAGTTAATCTTTGAGCTTTTTGAGCTCTTTTTAAATTTTCACTCACTATAGTGACACTTTCTGTTGCCCAAACGTTGCCTGATAAATGAAAAAAAATCAAAAAAAATACTATTTATGTGGCTGGATCTTCTTTTTTAGCCACAAATCCAGTAAATATCACCATGTCAGACCCCAAAAGATATGAATTGCGAGGTGTTTCAGCTTCTAAATCGGAAGTGCATAAAGCCATAAAGACACTTGATAAAGGACTGTTTCCACTTGCTTTTTGCAAAATTCTTCCTGACATGACTGGGAATGATGATAATTATGTCAACATTATGCATGCTGATACGGCTGGGACCAAAACCAGCCTGGCTTATGTGTATTGGAAAGAAACCGGAGATATAAGCGTCTGGAAAGGAATTGCGCAGGATGCTATCGTTATGAACCTCGATGATATGGCTTGCGTAGGGGTTTGTGACAACATTCTGTTGTCTAGCACGATCGGTAGAAATAAAAACCTGATCCCGGGTGATGTCATAGCCGAGATTATCAATGGGACGGTAGAGTTTGTAGACATGCTTAAATCATACGGCGTTCATATTCATCTTGCCGGCGGTGAAACGGCAGATGTTGGGGATATTGTCAGAACAATTGACGTAGGTTATACCGCTTTTGCCAGGCCACGAAAGGAAGATCTCATTATAAATGATATTCAGGATGGGGATTGTATTGTTGGTTTTGCATCCTATGGCTTATCCAGTTATGAGAATTGCTATAACGGAGGGATGGGAAGCAATGGCCTGACTTCTGCAAGACATGATGTTTTTGCAAAAGATTATTACTCTAAATATCCTGACAGCTTTGACTCCAATTCACCTGAAGAATTACTATACAGTGGAAGCCGCAAGCTAGATGAGCAAGTAACTATTGAAGGCTTTGGCAATATGCATTTAGGCAAGTTGGTTCTTTCTCCAACGCGTACTTTTTTACCCTTATTGAAGAGAATTCTTGATAGCCATCGATCCCGTATACACGGTATTATTCATAATACCGGTGGTGCACATACCAAAGTCAAAAAGTTTGCGCCTGCAAAACGCATTATCAAGGATAAGCTTCTGCCTGTTCCACCATTGTTCGATATTATTCAATCGGAGTCTGGCAGTACACTCGAGGAAATGTTTACTGTTTTTAATATGGGAACACGACTTGAAGTCTACACTGATAAAGACACAGCGGCTCAATTATTGAATATAGCCGCTGAATTTAATATAGATGCAGATATTATCGGAAGGGTGGAAGCTTCGGATAAATCGGAAGTAGTCATTGATTATGATGGCTATGTGATGAGCTTATAGGATTTATTCTTCTTCATCGAAGAATTTATCGAGTATGTCTTTACCCTCATTCATGACGTTTTTAAGGGTTTCTGAACTTTCAGACATGTTTTCTGCCAGCTCTGAACTCAGTTCTTTCCCTTTTTCCTTTATTTTATTGAAACCTGACTTAATCTTTTCAGTATCTATCATGCCTTCCAGATTGTCTTTACTCTTTTGATAGACCATGCCGGCTGACTCTACGACCTGACCACTGGCCTGTTTTACCTTTTCTATCGACCCCGTGATATATTCTTTTTCAAGCACATCATCAATGAAATCAACTGAATCCTCAATTGTTTTTTTTGCCTGCTTGCCTGCTTTGAACAAGCCTTTAAAAAATTGTGTCAACATCCTGTTTTAATTAGGTAAATATTCGGCAGGTAGCTTAAGTGTATCTGACTCCGCTTGCCAGTAAATGTTAACTATCCACCACCTGTTATTATCAAACAATAACTGGATGCTATTAATTCCCCGGGCAAATGGTTTTGTATCAGAAGCAGTACTGTAAGTTTCGTATGTACTGAAAACGTGAGCTATATTGCCAAATCGCTCAGTGACTCTATAAATTTCCTTTTCAAAAAAACCATTGGTTTCCAGGTAAGGGCCTGCATTTGTTATATAGTCTTCGGGACTCAAGTAGTTGATACTTATTGCTCCCTTCATGTCCCTTGTAGGAATCAACCTTGCATCCGGTTTAAATAGATTTCTAAAATGATCCCAATCCCTGGCTTCAGATTTTTCACCCGAAATAACATCATACAGTTCAAAGATGATAACATCCATATCCGATAGGTCAGGACTTTGACAGAATGTCGTAGTGGTGAATAAAATAAATAGAGAAATGATACTTAGTGATTTCATAATGTGTTATTTAATCAATGTATCCAATATAATTTTGTGGTGTTATCGCTTTAAGTTCTGCTGTTACTTCCTCATTTACATCCAAGCTATCAATAAAATCGTGCATGCGTTTTTTATCAATGGAGCCGGCACCTCTGGTAAGAGCTTTCAGTGCTTCGTAGGGTTTGGGATAGGATTCTCTACGCAAAATACTTTGTATTGCTTCTGCTACTACGGCCCAATTGTTTTCCAGGTCTTCGTTGAGCATTGCTTCATTGAGAAGAAGTTTTGAAAATCCTTTTTTAAGTGATTGAAATGCAATCATGCCGTGTGCAAAGGGCACACCGACATTCCTGAGAACGGTACTGTCGGTCAGGTCTCTCTGTAGTCGTGAAACAGGAAGTTTCTCTGCAAGGAAGGCCAGTACACTATTCGCCATTCCGAGGTTACCTTCTGCATTTTCAAAATCAATGGGATTGACTTTGTGTGGCATGGCTGAAGAGCCTACCTCATTGGCAACAGTCTTTTGCTTGAAATAATCCATACTGACGTAAGTCCAAATGTCCCTGGACAGATCTATAAGTATTGTATTGATCCTTTGCATAGCATGGAACACCGCAGATAAGTCATCATAATGAGCTATCTGTGTTGTAAAATGATATCTGCTTAATCCAAGGGAGGCAACAAAGCTGTCAGCAAAATCTCGCCAATCGAGTTGAGGGAAGCTGACTTTGTGGGCATTCAGGTTGCCTGTAGCTCCCCCAAATTTTGCTTTTATTGGAAGCTGCTTGAGTTGATTCTTCTGAGTTTCCAGTCGCTCAATATAAACCATTATTTCTTTGCCCAGGCTTGTTGGACTCGCTGGCTGGCCATGTGTTCTGGCCAGCATTGGAATGCCTTTATACTCTTCAGCCAATTGCTTTAAGATGTCGATAATCGCATTGATTTCAGGAAGGTAAACATTCCTTAGGCATTCATGAATAGAAAGCGGAACGGCAGTATTATTGATGTCCTGTGAGGTAAGGCCAAAATGCACCCATTCTATATGCCCGCCAAGGCCCATGGCTTCCATTTTATCCTTGATGAAGTACTCGACGGCCTTCACATCATGATTCGTTACAGATTCAATTTCCTTTATCTTTTCAGCTCCTTTAAGATCAAAGTCTTTATGTATCTGCAGCAATTCCTGAGTGCGTCCCTTCAGAACGCTGAGCTGATCAAGACCAGAATGCACCAAAGCTTCAAGGTATTTAACTTCAACTTCGACACGATACTTAATTAGAGCATATTCCGAAAAATAGTCAGCCAAAACAGCGGTTTTGGAGGCATATCTTCCGTCTATTGGAGAAATGGCTTTAAGCATTTAATTTTTTTTGCAAAGATAATGTTTTGAATCTGCATTATATTCGATGCTACTATCTTTGAATCTAAGCAATCATCCAGCAAATGAACTTTATTCTCGACAATTACAATAAACTAAAAGACCAGCAAGGCGGTAAAAAGCAGTTTTCTGAGATAGTATGCCAGATTACGCCTTACTTCAAGACTATTGAACCAGAGGTTGTTGAACTGCGGGAAGGCTATGGAGCATGGAAAATGCACAAACGCCGCGAGGTAGAAAACCATATCGGTACCGTTCATGCCATAGCTTGCTGCAACCTTTGTGAAATCACGGCTGGCCTGACTATTGAGGTGAGTATTCCTGAACATAAGCGCTGGATTCCTATGGGCATGCAAGTGCAATATCTGAAGAAAGCAAAAACTGATCTCCTAGCAGAGTGCAATATCGGAGAACCAGACTGGGATTCGATTGACAAATTAGATATTGATGTTTATGTGAAAGATGAAAAGGGTCAGGTTGTAGTAGCAGCTGTCATCAGCATGAAAGTAGGGGATAAACCAGCTTGAAATATTGGCTACACGTAAATGCCCTGGTCTTTAAATCTGCGATGTGACCACAACCAGCATGCAGGATCTGATTCTATCAACTCTTGCAGTTTATTCGCATAAACCTGGCTCAATTCTATACTGCTGTCATGGTTTTCAGCTGACAATATTTCCAATTCGAAAATGTAGCTGTGGTCTCCATTTCTTTTTATGGATGCGAATAAGCAGGGCAATTTGCTGATGTAAGCAAATTTTGATGGGCCAGCATGAAAGTTAATTCCTTTATTAAAAAATACCACTGTGTGCCTTTTATCATGTACGCCAGGATATTGATCGGCCAGGAAAGAAATCACTCTGCCCGACTTCGAAGACATTTTTGGTTCTGAGAGCTCTTTCAGCTTGTAAATCAAATCTGAATTTTGACCTAATCGTTTGTGTTTTATGTACGAATCGATGTAAGCATTCGACAAGGGTTTGGCGAAGCCTATCAATCGTTTTTTTAATTGTATGCCTAAAGCTCTGCCTGCCCATTCCCAATTATTAAAATGGGAACAAAGCATAATGAGGTCACCTTCTTTTTCCAAAACTTCTTCCACTTCTTTCGAGTATCGCAGTACATATCTAGATTTCAATTCAGGGCCGCTCATGCCATAGGCCTTCAGGCTTTCCAAAATGAGGCTGGCCATTCTGAAGTAATATTGTCTTCTTAAGTCTTTGAGCTCCGCTTTTGATTTGTTAGGAAAACAAAAAGCAAGGTTTTTAATGATGATGTCATTGCGGTATCGAAGGATGTACTGCAAAATAAAAGCCAGCCAATAACACAGGGGAGTCAAGAGAAAAAATGGTATAAAACGAAGTTTAAGTACCAGAGCTCTGAAAAGTATATATTCAAAAAATTTCAAAACGATCAGATAATGGTATCAAAATCATAATCATCAGCTTTCTTTTCCAAAAGGCTTGACCTGTTGTAAGACATTTCCCTGAAAATGTCATTTGCTTTATTATAGAAGCTGTCTTTCAACACTCTTTCAAGGTCACGCACATCTTCTATCTGACCTTCCCTGAATTTATACCATTGCTCAAGGATATCTTTTTCAAGCTTGAGGCTATACCTTCCGTTCATGTGAAACAATGTTACTTTGGTCTCACCATGGCTCCATTCATTTACTATTCTCATCTTCCGAATTATGATATGTATTAATGATATTATCGCTTAGCATCCTGTATACATCCTGCATGCTGGTTTTGCCTTCCAATAGTTTTAAATGGCGGCTGATAAGATCGAGATCCTTCCTTATTGCAGGTCCTGTTTGACTTTCGCAAGGGTCGTGGTTAATTATTTTGTCGAAAGTGGTTCTGCTGATAGTATCCAGATATTGTGGATCCAGATCATTCGCCTGAAGAAAGTCTTTAGCTAGACAGGCCAGGTGGTTGGTGAAGTTATTTATAAAAACAGCTGAAAGGTGATATCTTAACCTGTCTTCATCATGGCAATTGCTCACGCGTGTAGAAAGTTGTCTCGCCAGGATTCTTAATTCCCTGATTGTATGTTCGTCATTTCCATTTACCAGGAAAGGAACTTCAGAAAGTCTGGATGCCTGGTTTTTCCTGAAACTTTGCAGGGGATAAAAGCAACCCCAATGGTCTGTCAGGTGTTCCAATACAGCTATTGAGCCCGCTCCGGAACTGTGCGCAATTATGGCATCTGGGTTCAGTGGTGGTAATGCCTCGCATACGGAACTTAAAGCATCATCTTTAACCAAGATCAGGTAAAGACTGCTATCACTTTCAATCATTTCTAGATTGTCAATAGCAACTGCATTGACCTTATGTGCCAGGGCATTGGCATTGATCAAAGTCCTTGACCATACTTGTGAGATTTTGCATCCTATGTTATGCAGGGCAGGAACAAGATGATGGGCCAGGTTGCCGGCTCCAATTACAGTAAGCTTAAGTGGCTCAAGCATATTTCATCTTCATTCTGAAGAAGAAAGATATAAAAAAGCCCAATAACATGAGTATGCTACCCGCCCAGAACAGGTTGATGCCCGGGAATTCTATAGCTTCAATACCTATGAAGTCCGTACGCGGGACATCTTCGGCAATGTCCAGAACAAGCTTGGATTCAGATCTGTCGTCAGCGGCAAGCTGGAAGTTAAATCTTTCATTGACCGGATCTATATGGGTCATTCGGATATGTATGCCATATTCCGGGTTATAGTCTTTCAGGCTTTGAGGTTTGTTGTCCCGTATGAGATAGACAGGTTTCAGCAGCTGATTCGAGCTTCCATCTTCAAATTTAACCAGTGCTTTAATAGCAATATCACCATCCTCAGCCTTATAGTTTCGGTTGTCGATGTTTTTATCAAAGCCTTTCAAGCTAAAGGTCAAACCATTGAATTCAAATTCTTCTTCCTTTGAAACAATAAATTCTGAGTAGTCCAGTGCGTCTTCCATGCTGAAGTAACTGTCGAAGCTTTCTTCATTGATTTTTACTTTTACACCTAATTCATCGATTTGGTCCGGGTACTGATACAGCATGTCATCAGCAAGCGAAATGGCAGGTTCAATAAACTTATTGTATTCGCCGGCCAAATCTCTGAATCGTAAGCCAACAGCAATAGCCGCATCGATGTTTTCTTCCTTAAAGTCAGGATGCTTGGGTTCAAAGCTCAAGTATTGGACAACAACGTATTTGTCTTTGGTGAACAAGGTATCACCAATAGCCAATTCGTATCTGTTGTATTCCAGGCTGTCTTCCGCTGACATGGCTAATTCTACATCCATCTGAGACGCAGGCAGCGATTGAATGCTCACAAAGACGTCTTTGGACAGGAAGTGTTTAGCATCCGGATTTGAAGCCGCCACCTTGGTCAGATCATTTGAAAACAATACATTCGGTTTTACCTTAAAACTTGATTCAATACCTTCTCCGTCATCCTGAGATTTTTCAAACAGGATATCAAAGTACCTTGTTTTGTCAATGATAGTATCCTTCTGATAGCTTATCCAGTAACCTTCGGAAAAAATCCTTTCGTTTTTTATCAGTTTGATCACCTTGCCTAAGTCTTCATCATCGACTAGGCCTTGCATAACAAAGGGATTGGAGCTGATGATCTTTTCATTCAAACCACTTGCAATAACGCCTATGATCATCAAGCCGAAGCCGAGGTGACCAAATACGGCACCAGCCAATTTAATGTTCGCGTTCAGGCGCGTGACTAGATAATCTGCATTTGATGCAATCGTATAGTAGCTGCAAACAGCCAGGGTAATGTACTTCCAGTGCCAGTAGTTAATCCACAAACTTGTTACATAGGTCAATATCAGGGCAATAAATAAATGAATAAGGTGTCTGACCAGAAAGGTCATTTTTTGATTTTGGTTCCAGCTTGCAGTTTTATATCTCAGGAATATGGCTGTTCCTGAAATAAGACTTATGAGAACAGCTATCCATATCTGGTATTTGTTGTAATGCGGTATCGGGTCATTGATGACCGAACCTTCAAATTCTGCATTGAAAATCTGGATAATCTTATTGAACACCGGCAGGGATGTCGACAAGGCAATTATAACCCCGCTGAATAGAAGAACGAGGGCGCCGACAAACATCCAAAACTCACGGGAATAAATGGATTCTTCCGTTGTTTGCTCTGGTATTTTATGGGCATTTTTAATATACAAGTATATAGATACTACGGTGAAGAAGAGTACAAGAAAAATCAACTGAACTTCTAGTCCCATATCGGTGAAGGAATGGACCGAGGTATCCCCCAAAACGCCACTACGTGTCAAATAGGTAGAATAAAGAACGAGCACAAAAGCCAGGGCATAGTAAATAAATGTGCTCTTGATGGCCCTTCCCGTCGCATTAGCGATAAGGTTGGCATGCACACCTGCAACCAGTATCAGCCATGGCACCAATGACATATTCTCTACTGGATCCCATGCCCAGTAACCTCCGAAGGTCAACGCTTCGTAAGCCCAGGCCCCTCCCATAAGGATTCCTACACCCAATACCCCTGTCGAGAATAAGGCCCATTTGCTGACTGGCTTGACCCAATCTTCTGTTCGTCCGGATAGAAAGCCACCAGCTGCATATGCAAATGGTACAGTACAGCTTGCGAAGCCAAGAAACAGGGTTGGAGGGTGGATCGTCATCCAGTAGTTTTGGAGTAATGGGTTGAGTCCATCCCCCTTGACGGACGCAAGGTAATCGGCATTTTGGAATATGGGTGCGTTGAAAACATCTCTTAGGAGCAGAGTAGGGTTGCTACCCATTTTATATGTCCAATCGCCAATTTCAATATGTATGCCCAGGAGCATAGAAGCCAGAACAGCTTCTACCAGTGCGATAAAGACCATGACAGGTGCTTCCCAGCTGCCCGACTTTTTTATCAGGATAAGACCCAGAATAACATGCCAGAACATCCACAGCAAAAAGCTGCCTTCCTGGCCTTCCCAGAAAGCAGAGAAAAGATATCGCATGGGCAAGTCATCAGAGCAGTGTTCAAATACATAAGCGTATTCATACATCAGCTGGCTCATGATGTAAAACAACAAGGCAATGATGCTTAAGACAGAGATGCTATGAAAGACATAGCCTATTCTCCCCAGAAATTTCCAACTGCTCAGCTTATCGTCAGCAGGATCTGACTGTACGGATTTGTAATAGGCAAATGCACTAAAAAGAACGGCACAGAAGGAAAACACAATGAGAATGTGTCCGATTATTCCCGGCCAGAGGGTTTCCCCAATATATTGAACGTTATCCAATTTCTTCAATTTAAGATTCAGCGCGTATTCTTACCTCATCATCCTTGTATTTTGAAGGACACTTCATAAGTATTTCGTCTGCTACAAAAACCTCATTTTTAAGCTCGCCAGTCACCACTATGGACTCAGAGCGCTCAAAGTCTTGTGGCTTGGCTTGTTTCAAAATGACTTTTCTGGACTCTCCGTTATTGTCCAGCATGTGAAAACTAAACACATTAGGGTCTATTTCCGGCTGGTAAATAATCTCTTCATCCAGATTCAGCTCTCCGGTTACTTTGACTTCTGTCCCTGATTCTGCGGCGTCCGCAAAGCTTGCATAGGTGGATACATCACGCGCACCATTAATTATAATAGCGATGGCAGATACGATGGCCAAAAGAGCTACAATGTGTGTTTTTTTCATGCTATGATCTTGGGCTTCCAAACAATAATCATATTGACAACATGCCTGTATGCAATAATAACTGCCGTTGTCAAATTTAATGAATTCCTTCTGTATGCTAACAGCCTTTAAGGCCCTTTGTTGCGGTATGAATCCCTAATTTACTCTAGCTGGTTGGAAGAATCTTCGAAAAGTGAATCGACAAATTTTCTTCTGTTAAACAGCTGAAGTTGTTCGATGCCTTCGCCCACACCAATATACTTAATAGGTATTTTAAATTGATCAGATATTCCCAAAACGACACCTCCCTTTGCCGAACCGTCCAGTTTGGTCAATACCAATGCTGTCACCTGTGTCGCCTCTGTGAACTTATTGGCTTGTTCAATGGCGTTTTGTCCTGTCGTTGCATCCAACACCAGCAGAACCTCATGGGGAGCGCCAGGCATTTTCTTGTCAACTGATTTCCTGATTTTAGTAAGTTCCTCCATCAGATGTCTTTTGGTGTGAAGCCTTCCTGCTGTGTCTATGATAACAACATCAGAGTTATTATTCATGGCATACTGTACGGTTTCGTAGGCAACGGCAGCAGGATCAGCATGCATTCCTTTGTCGTAAAAGCTCACACCATTTCGATCAGCCCATATTTTAAGTTGATCTACTGCCGCTGCACGGAAAGTATCTGCTGCCCCAAGAACGACATTCTTGCCAAGGTTTTTAAATTGATGGGTTAATTTACCTATCGTTGTTGTCTTGCCAACACCATTCACGCCGACTACAAGGATGACGTGAGGATTGTTGGATGCTCCTGGATCGAAACTGTCTGTGTCTTCGGTGTTGTTTTCTTCAAGAATGTCAATGATTACGGATTTGAGAATACTGTTGAGTTCATCCGTATTGAAATATTTTACTTCGGCTACTTTTTCTTCCAGCCGGTCAATTATTTTAACTGTGGTATCCAGTCCAACATCTGATGATATGAGGATACCCTCGAGTTCGTCAAGGAATTCTTCATCAACCTTGGCTTTGCCGGCCACTGCCTTGGCAATCTGACCAAAGATTGATTTTTTCGTTTTCTCTAGGCCTTTGTCGAGGTCCTCTTTTTTTTCTCGGGTAAAATATTTTTTGAAAAAGCTCATTTTTCTATGAATTGCTTATAGCTGAAATAAAAAAAGGCAAAGTGATTAAACCTTGCCTTTTCTAACAATTTTCTTGTTGAATTATTTGCTTGCAAAGAATTCTTTCACCTTGTCTTTGTGGATCATGACTTCTTTGTATGTGTATTTACCCGTCACAGGGTCTTTGATACTTTTTACAACTTTAGCGAAATCCCTACCTGAACCGGCGTTTTGGGCTCTTTGAGCTACTCTCGCGTTCTTACTAACTTTAGCCATAATTATTTGATTTCTTTATGAACAGTGTACTTCTTCAAGATCGGGTTATATTTTTTCAATTCCAACCTGTCAGGAGTATTTTTTCTATTTTTCTGCGTGACATACCTTGATGTTCCCGGCATGCCACTTTCCTTATGCTCAGTGCATTCAAGGATAACCTGTATTCTATTTCCTTTAGCTTTAGCCATTTCCTATAACTTATTTAGTTCAATACCAATGTCAAAACCTGCTTTCTCTTGTCTTTTAAGGTATTCATAAACACCAAGCTTATTGATATTTCTCATTGCACTTGAAGACACTTTCAGAGTTACCCACTTGTCTATTTCAGGTATGTAATACCTTTTGGTATGCAAATTTGGCAAAAACCTCCTCTTAGTTTTAGCATTGGAGTGGGATACATTGTTGCCTGTAATTGGCCTCTTCCCGGTTAGTTGACAAATCCTTGACATTGTATATATATTTATTAATTACTAAAGAGGCGCAAAGATATATCTTTTTTATAAAAAAAAACAAGAGCTGAATGAATTTTATTGTCCGGCCAGCTATTGCGCTTCAGCTGTTTACAAATATTTAATTATTTAATATGATATATTCCTGATTTGCACTGTTTTCAAAGTCGGGGGTACTCAATTATTTAAGTTAACTGCTCCTCAATAATTTACACAATCCAGCATAAATAAGTTCATACCCTGACATAGTATACATCGCTGTTATTTCTCTTGATGTTCAATGCCTTGAAGGCACCACCTTCGTTATCACAATGTTCGATAAGATCAAAAATATGGCAGTCTTTGGGAAGCCCTGAGAAAATGAGCGTGAAGTGATTTCTGCCTTCAGCAACAGCCATCCAACTGGGGAAGTAGACTATGTTTTCTGCATGCACCAATTCCGAGCGATGATCCGAATGGTGATCATAGAGGTAGGTTGAAGGCCAGATGCGAATGAATGATGGAAAGATGGACTCCTGCAGACAATGAACAACAATTTGGCCTTGTTCATGAATTTGAGATTCAAGTTCTTCCAGTAAATCCGAATCTATTTCAACCTTCGGGTCTGTGATGACATGACTGCTATGCATAGTATAAATGTACTAGGCTTTAAAGGGACAGCCAAACTTGATTTTCTTTTTGATAGCTTCATTTATGTTATCTTGTCAAACAGCAGTATTGTGTAATCAACAATTAAATCCTTATTTGTTAATATAGTTAAGTCATAGCTCCAAGGATATGTGGCGGAAGATCAAAAATACAGAAATGGCGAATTCAAAATACCTGGTAGCACTGGACGCAGGTACAAGCAGTTGTCGTGCTCTTCTTGTGGATACCAATGCGCAGATTATAGATATTGCACAAAAGGAGTTCACCCAATACTTTCCTAAGCCTGGGTGGGTAGAACATGATCCGGAAGAGATTTGGATGACACAATTGGATGTATTTCGGGAACTGCTTCAACGCAATGCCCTTCAGGCTGAAGATATATTGGGCATTGGGATTACCAATCAAAGGGAGACCACGGTGGTATGGGACAGGCACACCGGTGAAGCCATTTGTAATGCTATTGTGTGGCAGGACAGAAGGACCGCATCCATTTGTGAATCGATCATAGATGAAGGGCATGAAGCTTATGTCAGAGAATCCACAGGTTTGGTTGTTGATGCCTATTTTTCGGGAACCAAACTCAAATGGATTCTTGACAATGTAGAAGGCGCAAGGGAGCGCGCTGAAGCCGGAGACTTATGCTTTGGCACTGTAGACAGCTGGCTCATATTTAAGATGACAGACGGGAAGAAGCACCTGACTGATCATACCAATGCATCCAGAACCCTCTTATACAATATCAAAGAATTGAGCTGGGACAGGAATATACTGGAACTGCTTGATATTCCTGCCGGGCTGCTTCCAAAGGTACAGGCTTCAGCATCAGACTTCGGAAAATTCACATTCGGAAACGCAGAAATTCCAATATGCGGTGTTGCAGGAGATCAACAATCGGCACTTTTCGGGCAGGCTTGTTTTGAAAAGGGAACGGCTAAAAATACATATGGCACAGGATGTTTCCTCCTGATGAATATAGGTGACAGTTTTATTCCTTCCCGGAATGGTTTGCTGACCACACTATGCTGTAATAAGGAAGGTGGTGTAGCGTACGCTCTCGAAGGCAGTGTCTTTATTGCTGGAGCAGCCGTTCAATGGTTAAGGGATGGTCTTGGAATCATAAAGGATAGTGCTGAAACGGAAGAACTTGCCAATCAGGTTGAAGGGGAGGATGACCTTGTTGTGGTTCCTGCTTTCACGGGATTGGGAGCTCCTTATTGGAATATGTATGCCCGAGGAGCTGTATTCGGAATCACCAGAGGAACAGACTCAAGGCATTTTGCTAAAGCAACACTGGAATCACTGGCATTCCAGACACGTGATGTTATTGATACAATGACGGAAGATGCCTCATTAGTTTTGAGTTCCCTGAAAGTTGACGGTGGTGCGGTAACTAATAATTTCCTGATGCAATTCCAGGCTGATATTCTGCAGATACACATAGAAAGACCAAGCGTCATCGAAACTACAGCTATGGGCGCTGTTTATCTTGCAGGATTGAACTTGGGTATATGGGATGCCCACGATATAGAAAAAAACAAGGCCATTGAAAAGCGCTTTAGTCCCCGGCTTTCCCAAGAAAAGTCAGAAAAGAGATATGCGCTTTGGAAAAAAGCTGTGAATAGAACAATGAACTGGATAGATAAAGATGAGTAGAGGATTCAGCATTAAAACAAGAAAAAAAGAATTAGAAAAATGCTCAACGATTGATTTTGACCTCATCGTTATAGGGGGCGGCATTACTGGTGCAGGCATTGCACTTGATGCCGTTACAAGAGGATTCAAAACATTGCTTCTTGAAAAATCTGATTTCGCATCAGGGACAAGCAGTAAAAGCACCAAATTGATTCATGGCGGATTGCGCTATCTGAAACAATTTGAAATAGGTCTCGTGAGAGAGAGTGGCAGGGAGAGAGCCATTGTCCACAACTTGGCCCCCCATTTAGTTCATCCGGAAAAAATGCTGCTGCCTATAGTTAAGCATGGAAGCTTCAGCCAGTTTACAGCTTCCCTGGCAGTATCTGTTTATGATTATTTGGCCGGTGTATCCAGAGTAGAAAGAAAGGAGATTTTTAATAAAGAAGAAGCCCTTAAGCTTGAATTATTGCTTGATAAAGATACTCTTAAAGCGGCCATACGGTATTCAGAATACAGGACGGATGACGCAAGGCTTAGTTTTGAGCTCATCAGAAAGGCCAGAGAACTTGGCTGTCATGTTTTTAATTACTGCAAACTGGATCAGCTTAGCTATAAAGAGGGCATAGTCAATGGAGTAGAGGCTATCGATATGACCGATGGGGCACGATTTAAGTTTAAGAGTAAGTATGTTGTTTCTGCTGCCGGTCCCTGGGTTGACGGGATTAGAAATAATGACCATTCCCTGAAGGGTAAGCAGTTAAGATTGACCAAAGGTGTGCACATCGTATTCAGGCATGAAGACCTTCCGTTAAAGCAGGCCATCTATTTTGACGATTTCAAAGGGCGTATGCTGTTTGCCATACCCCGATGGGGTGTGAGCTATGTTGGCACGACCGATACGGATTATGCCGGAAATCTAGATAGGGTAGTGTGTGGTGAGAACGATTTACAATACTTGATTGAAGCCACTAACAATATGTTTGATGGTATAGAATTAAAGGCTTCAGATGTCATAAGCAGCTGGGCAGGACTCAGGCCCTTGATTTCTGAACCAGGAAAAAAAGCATCTGAAGTGTCAAGGAAAGATGAGATATTCGAGTCTGATTCCGGCTTGATATCTATTGCAGGTGGAAAATTGACCGGGTATAGAAAAATGGCCAAGCGGGTATTGGATTTGCTGCGGGATAAAGACCGGCGATTGCCTCAATCCAACTGTATTACTGATACTGTGAAGCTGTCTTCTGTGCCATTTAAAGACTATCGCGAAGTCAACAACATGAAGCAGCAGATACAGTCTGAATTTCCTGAATTAGTCCAGGGACCAGTGATGGCATCCTACATGGTTGACAATTACGGAATCCACGCTGGGACCATACTGGAATCGGCCCGCCATCTGCTAACCAAGCACAAAGATCCGGATCAGGCTTTGATGCAGGCTGAACTTCATTCAGCACTGGAGGATGAAGCATGCTACAGGCCTGAGGATTTCTTCATTCGCAGGACAGGCATGTTGTATTTTGCGCCAGAGAGGTTATTGAAGCATTTTGATTTCATTCTGGATGAATATGCCAGGTTTTTCTCATGGGATAGTGTGTCCATAGAAAAGTTTAAAAGCGAGGCCTTGCAGCTGTTGAAAGACAGTCTGGTCACCTAGTGAGATGTCAATTTATCCCTCTCAATTTCTTTTCCCATTCCCATGCTGTCCGGGTCATATCATCTATGCCATGTTTAGGTTGCCAGTTCAAAACATTTCTGCTGCGTTGTGTATCCGCATAAATAGCTTCAGTGTCACCGGGTCGTCTGTCTACGATTTTATAGTTCACTTTCAGGCCTGTGGACCGTTCAAATGACTGTATGACTTCAAGCACTGTATAACCATTGCCGGAGCCGATATTGAAACGCTCATGTCGATGTTCATTTTTTTTATCCAAAAGCCTCTGAAGAGATATGACATGTGCCTCTGCAAGGTCTACTACATAGATGTAATCCCTGATAGCAGTACCATCCCGGGTGTCATAATCGCCGCCAAATACGGATAGTTCATCTCTGATACCTGCAACAGTCTGGGTTATGAAAGGCATAAGATTTTCAGGTTTTCCGGATGGCAATTCACCAATTTTTGCCGAAGGGTGAGCCCCTATCGGGTTGAAATACCTAAGGGAAATTACATTGCAATTCTTATTAGCATGGGTGAAATGGTCAAGCATGCATTCCCCAACCTGTTTTGTATATCCATAGGGTGAAAAAGTATAACCAAACGGAGTTTCTTCTGTCACTGGAAGAATCTCAGTTTCTCCATACACTGTACATGATGACGAAAAAATCAAATTTGGTATATCAAACTTTAATTGTGCTGATAGAATATTAATTAGTGAATTGAAGTTGTTGTCAAAGTATTTCAATGGTTGGGTCATACTTTCACCTACTGCCTTGTGAGCAGCGAAATGAATAATGCCACAGATATTGTCATACTTCTCAAAAATCATTTCTGTAGCCAACTTGTCTTTAAGGTCTGTTTCTTCAAAATACACTTCCTGGTCACATAGTTCTCTCACCGCATCAAGGACCTTGGCATCTGAATTGTCGAGATTATCTATAATAATGGTTTCAAATCCTTTTTTGGACAGTTCCACTGCTGTGTGGGAACCAATAAAACCCAGTCCGCCTGTAAGTATAACTCTCTGTTTAGTGCTCATATCGTAAGTCTTATTTTATGGAAACTTTGGGAATTTACTCCAGTCGGGTGGCCGTTTTTCGAGGAATGCATTGCGACCCTCTTCGGCCTCCTCTGTCATATATCCCAGCCGCGTTGCTTCGCCGGCAAAAATCTGTTGACCTACAAGGCCATCATCTATAAGGTTGAATGCAAACTTCAGCATTTTTATTGCCATAGGGCTTTTCTTCATAATTTCCTGGGCCCAGTTATAGGCTTCTTCCTCTAATTTATCATGTTCGATCACAGCATTGACCATTCCCATGTCAAAAGCTTCCTGCGCTGAATAATTACGCCCGAGGAAAAATATCTCCCTGGCTCTTTTTTGACCTATTTGACGGGCCAGATAAGCCGAACCGTAACCCGCATCATAACTGGCAACATCGGCATCGGTTTGTTTGAATATCGCATGCTCTTTGCTGGCTAAGCTAAGGTCACAAACGACATGCAGGCTGTGTCCGCCTCCTACAGCCCAGCCCGGCACAACCGCAATTACCGCTTTATTCATAAATCGGATTAATCGCTGTACTTCCAGAATGTTAAGCCTGGCGATCCCGTCATTTCCTCTGTATCCGGTTTTATCACGCACTCTCTGATCTCCTCCGGAACAAAAGGCATACACACCATCTTTCGGTGATGGCCCTTCTCCGGACAGGAGGATTACTCCGATACTTCTGTCTTCACGTGCATCAGTCAAGGCCTCATACAACTCGAATACTGTAGTGGGCCTGAAAGCATTGCGCACCTCAGGACGGTTGAAGGCTATTCTGGCTACACCCTTACGTTTTTTATAAGTGATGTCCTCGTATTTTTTGACATCTACCCAGTCCTTATGTAAATTCATTCTGGTCTGTTTTGGCTCGAAAATACAAATAGTTTTATCAGCTTATAAACATTCATTTTTATAGTAGGTTTCAGAACAATTCCCAGTGCTTGCAGACAAGGCATAATTCCTGCTCGGCTCCTATATGTACCGGTGTCTGGACAAACATTTTTTCTTTTAAAAGAAGGTCAAAAGCTTCTATATCATCCAGTGCGTGATGATACATATTATTCCGATCTTATTCATCTGTGATGTTGCGTACTCTGAAATCTCCCAAAGTTTAGTTTTGATTGAAGAAATAGTCAAGCAAGTCAAGAGGTGTTATGAGACCAACCAACTGATCACCTTCTACAATTGGAATGGCTCTGAATTTATTTTCCTTAAATATTCTGTGCGCGTGTTCAATGCTGTCAGAAGGGTGCAGTTGAACGACATTCCTGGTCATCACAGCTTTGGCAAATAAACTTTCGAATAGCGCTTCATTATATTCCTCCTGGGTTTCATTTTTGAAAATAGAGGCACTCATTCTTATTTTGTCGATGTCTGTGAGACTTATTATTCCTGAAAGATGACCGTCCTTGTTCAGAACGGGTGCGTGGTGGAATCCATTTTCTTCAAACAGCTTAACCACGGTACTTAATTGCTCATACTCCGGGACACACTTGAGGTTTCTGGTCATCACATCGCGGCAAGGGGGTAATGGCATGATATTATTTTGCATTAAGATAATACTTGATTGATGAATGAAAAATGAGAATTATCATATACTTAGTTGACCGCAATCATTCAGCAAATTGTGCTATTTGAGGATTTTGACAAGAATTTTTATAGGTTTTGATAAAAGAGTAGAGCGCTTTTTTGTGATTCATGATCTTTATTTACAGCTTTACCATTCATAAGTCTGCCAACTCAACATGATCGTACGCATTTTTCAAGGTGTAGGAACAATACATTATTCAACAGCTATGCTGTTTATGCTCCTTCTCTTTTCTCAACAGGATTTACAGGGACAGTCTGACAGCTTAGCCTCTTCTTTGAATTTTGAATCAGACTTCAGATTCCGGATAGAACAGGACTGGAATGCAAGAAAATCCGATGGCAGCTACAGGGATGACCGCTCAAGACTTCGATACCGCTTCAGGTTTGGCTTTAAATATTCTAAGGCTACAATGGGTTCCTTTGTGGCGCGGGTTCGTACAGGCTTGCCAAATAAACAACAAGACCCCCAATTGACACTCGGAGATGCCAATAAAGAATTTTCTACATTGCCTATTGGTATAGAGCGTATCCAATACTCAAGGCGCATTGGCTCATTCGCATTGGACCTTGGAAAAATCGAATTCCCCTTTTACAGAAATAATGAGTTGTTCTGGAGTTATAATGTGTTTCCAGAAGGCGGTCATATCAAATTCAATTTAAGCCGAGCAACCAGGCCACATGTTTTGGACATACGTTTTGCTCATCTTTTAATGAACGCATACGGCACTTCATTTTCAAGCGACAGTTACATGCAGGGTGTTCAGATCAATTCGGTGGGCATGTCGGAAAGCATGAACGTTTCTTTAGCGCTATACCTTTTCAGAAATATTCCCAATTTACCTGATGGTGCGCATAGCTTCGAAATGCCATACAGTATTTTTCACTTTGCCTTCCGAAAACAAAACGTGATTTTCACGGACCTGATTTTTGAATTTGATTATTATAAAAACCTCGAAGACTATGGTGATTTTAGCCAAATTGATCAAAATTTGAGAGACCAAAAGTCTTCATGGGTGCTTGCATTGTCATATGGGCAGTCGGTGAAACCTAAGTCATGGATGATTAAAGCCACATACGCCTATATCGAACGGTTTTCCTCCCTGGATTATATGAGTCAAAATGATTGGGCCAGGTGGGACTATAGCAGCGTAGGCTCTCCGGACGGCAGACTCAGTAATCTTGAAGGCATCGAACTGGCAATTTCATACAGACTTAATGATGCTGTTTTATTTACAAGTAAATACTATACTGTTGATCAGCTTGTTCCTTTGGGAATGTTTCAAGAAAATGGTCAGCGCTGGCGCCTTGACCTGGACTTGAGTTTTTAGTAAATAGGCAAGCTTAAGCCTACGAATGAAGGAAATCAGGATACACTCCTGTCGATTTTTGTGCAATCAGTTTTTTTTGTTCAGGATAAACTCTTTGAAGGATGGTATGAGATAACCATGCTCCGTTTTTTATTAGCCGAATTTTTCATTTTGGAAATGTGATCAGCTAAAAAGTATACGAAAAGAAACTCTCGAGGATCTGACTGAGTTGAGTCGCCTTTTTGATGCTTAGAGAATTTTTTACAGACACAAATCTTACATTAAAGCTGGAGGGCGATTCCTGTATTCTTTCTTTTTAAAACTTAAAATGTGTATGTTGAGGATATCGAATTATCCATTTGATTGTTATAAATGGTGTAGCTTAAAGGAGGAGGAACATGAAGCATAGATTTAGCATCTCTGGAATGTCTTGCATGGGTTGTAAGAATCATGTGGATAATGCCTTGTCTGAAGTAGATGGTGTCAAAGCTGTTAATGTAAATCTGGAGGAGGCCTCAGCCACTATTGAGATGGAGTCCCATATTTCTATTGAAGCGTTCCAAAAAGCCTTGGATCTAAATGGGGGCAATTACAAAATATATCCATATGGTCAAATTAGTGTTCAGGAAGTTTCATATGATAAGCGACATAGGGATAAATCAGAAATAACGCGCTATGGCGGTTCCAGTATATTCTATTGTCCCATGCAATGCGAGGGAGATAAGACTTATGAAGCACCCGGAGATTGTCCTGTATGCGGAATGGACCTGGTAGCTGTTGAGCCTGAAATGTCTGAAGAGCAAAGGAGTTACCGCAAACTCTTGCGAAAGTTCTGGATGGCAACGGCTTTCACATTGCCAATATTCATTATCGCCATGAGTGAAATGATACCCGATAATCCTTTATATCAAGCAATGCCTCAAAAATATTGGAATTGGTTACAATTGGTGTTGTCAGTCCCCGTAGTATTTTATGCCTGCTGGATGTTTTTTGAAAAAGCCTATAGCAGTATCCGGAGACGTAGCCCCAATATGTTTACGCTCATTGGTTTGGGGGCAGGCGTAGCCTGGTTGTTCAGTTTGTTTGGATTGCTTTTTCCCGGTGTATTTCCTGAGCAGTTCAAAACAGAAGCTGATACGGTTCATGTCTATTTTGAAGCGGCAAGCGTTATTCTTACTCTTGTGTTATTGGGTCAGTTATTGGAAGCACGGGCCCACAGCAAAACGAATTCGGCCATCAAAGAGCTATTGAAACTGGCTCCCTCTAAAGCAACAAAGATCGAGGGTGATAAAGAAATCGAGACCCCTATTGAGGATATTCAGATTCAGGATCTCTTAAAGGTGAAGCCCGGAGAAAAAATTCCCGTTGATGGCGTTATAATCAGGGGAAGTTCCAGTATTGATGAATCTATGATTACAGGAGAGCCTATTCCTGTCGATAAGGGTGAAGGTGACAGGGTAAGCAGCGGCACAATTAATGGTAATAAGAGCTTTATTATGTCTGCTGAAAAAGTTGGTAATGAAACCCTTTTAGCCCAGATCATTAAAATGGTTAATGATGCCAGCCGCAGCAGAGCACCTATTCAGAATCTTGCCGACAGGGCATCTGCCTATTTTGTTCCGGCAGTTGTTTTGATATCCTTATGCACTTTTATGGTTTGGTCGTTATGGGGACCAGAACCCAAGTTGGTTTATGGCTTTATCAACGCTGTTGCAGTATTGATAATAGCTTGTCCTTGTGCTTTAGGCTTGGCCACGCCAATGTCAGTCATGGTTGGTGTGGGAAAAGGAGCACAAAATGGCGTGTTGGTAAAAAATGCAGAAGCTCTCGAGAAAATGAATAAAGTGGATGTTCTCATTGTAGATAAGACAGGCACCATAACCGAGGGGAGGCCGACTGTAGAAAAGCTGGTCATTCTTGATGCCGGTTTTGATGAAAGTGAGATCATAAAATATCTTGGATCCATAAGTCGTAACAGTGAACACCCGCTGGGTGGAGCTATACTGCATTTTGCCAAGGAACATGGTTCTGAAATGTGGGATGCAATTGCTTTTTCAGCTGTTATTGGGAGAGGCGTAAAAGCGTATATCAATGGGCTGGATGTGTGTCTGGGAAATCCTGCTTTGATGGCCCATGAGAATATTTCGATCAAGCAGGAGCATATTGTCAGGGCAGCAGAATATCAAATGCAAGGCAAGACGATTTCTTTCCTGGCCATAGGTCAAAGATTGGCAGCTTTTGTAGTCATAAGTGATCGAATCAAGGATTCCAGTCGCAGGGCTATTGCTCAATTACAGAGCATTGGTGTAGAGATTGTCATGTTGACAGGTGATAACAAGGTAACTGCAAGTGCCGTAGCTGAGGAAATGAACATTTCAAGGTATAAGGCTGGCCTGTTGCCTGGGGATAAATTAAACCAAGTGGCTAAACTTCAGAGCCAGGGAAAGCTGGTTGCCATGGCAGGAGATGGCATCAATGATGCCCCGGCACTGGCAAAAAGCGATATTGGTATTGCAATGGGAACAGGTGCAGATGTCGCTATTGAAAGCGCTATGATTACTCTTATAAAGGGTGATTTAACCGGGGTAGTCAAAGCAAAAAAATTAAGCCGTCATGTGATGAAAAACGTGAGGCAGAATCTGTTTTTTGCCCTTGCCTACAACACACTGGGTGTACCGATAGCTGCTGGTGTACTGTTTCCTTTCTTCGGAATTCTTTTGTCACCCATGATAGCCGCTTTGGCTATGAGTTTTAGTTCAGTGTCGGTAATATTTAATGCACTCAGCCTCCGTAATGTACGATTGTAATTCATTTGGAGATATTCCTCGTGGTCAGAGTGAATCCCGAGGCAAGATGATAAAATATTCTTTGTGACGCATTGGAGTTGTGTATTGCTCCATTTGAGCATGTTTGTTTCAACAAGCAGCGCGATCACAAGGATAATTGGCTTTGCAAGTTTGAAGGAAAATATAAACAGGAGGTGTTCTTTAGTGATGGTGCGGAACTTTCTCATCTAACTTACAAAGCATGGTGCTGAACGTAAATATCTTCACACACTGACAGTTGCATCCTTGTATATAATTTCACACTTTATTGAGAAGTACCCGTCCCTTGGTTTTTCTGAACTCAAAGATAAAGAGCCTCGTTAGCTGGGAAGATTTTAAAAAACTCCTGGAAAGTCTTTACAGCCCGGAATGGCATCAAAGGGAAGTGGCAAGAATCAGGTTTCTTCCTCCAGATCCTAAGGCATTCAGTTAAATTAATTGCTTAAGCCCGATATACAGATTCAGGGCCTTTATATCGTTTAATTTCTAAAATATATTTTTGGGCAAAATTAGCTTTATGACAGCCAGGTCTTATTTCTACACTCTAAGTACTTTTATAATCTTTGCAGTGTCCTGCAAGAACGAAGTTTCATCGGAATCAAAAGGAACACAACAGACTGGTGCGCAAGCCTTTGAAAGCCCCCTAACGGAGGCCATTGATGTCGATCACAACAGTCAGAATTCCCTGGATTGGGCGGGCACGTATTATGGGACTTTGCCCTGCCATGATTGTCCAGGCGTGGAGACCACGCTGAGCTTAAGCCTGTCAGGAAAATTTACTTTGATTGAAAATCAGGTGGGGAAGTCTAAGGGCAGTCAAATGTCTGGAGGCGTAATGGGATGGAACGAACAAGGTTCCATTGTAAGATTGATGGGATTAAAAGAAGACAGTGATTATCATCAATACCTGGTCCAGGAAAATCAGCTCATTAAGCTGGCAGGTACCGGGGAAAAGTTTGTCGGTCCGGATGCTGCAAAATATATTCTCAGAAAAACCACAAATGATCCCGAATTGATAGCGATAAACTGGAAACTGAAAGAGCTTAAAACATACCAGGGGGAGAATATAGAAAGGAGTGCTCCCACGCTAAAAATCGATCAATCCATAGGGCAATTCTCGGGTTACAGCTCTTGCAATAATTTTACGGGACAGCTGCACATAATGGAAGGCAAGAAGATCAATTTTGGAAAAATGGCAGTAACACGTATGGCTTGCCAGGACATGAAGCTGGAGCAATTTTTTATAAATGCTCTCGAAAATGTAAGTGATTACCGCTTTGCTGATGGGCAATTAATACTTGGAATGCCCGACTATCCAGATCTGATGCTGTTCGAGTCAGGTGATTAGAATTTTCCGAGACTTATTACCCAATAAAAAATCTTCCAGGGTATATGTGCAATGTCTTTTTATTGACCACTCTTTATTTTGAGTAGCTCATGACTGAAGTATTATATGCACTGCTTCATAATTGTATATTTGGGCCATCAAAAATTACCATTTAAATGAAAAATAAGAGTGCACTCACAATTTTTGTGTTATGTCTTGCAATAGCAATAGAACCGCTTACTGCCCAAACGCAAAGCTCTATAGATTACTCCATTAAGTTCAGTGAGGAGATTTCTGACCAGGTACAAAAAGATGGACGCTTGTTTATTTTTTTTTCAAATAATTCCAGAAGAGAGCCTCGATCGCAAACCTGGCCTACGCCTGGTATGAGCAATATTATTTTTGCTAAAAATTATAGCGATATCAAGCCTCAGTCTTCCTTTGAAATCGGTTCTTCAGAGACATGGGTGTCCACTTCTGATATGAAAATCAATGCCATAAAACCAGGCAGATACTATGTACAGGCTCTTTGGGACCAGGACACCAGTGAAAGCCGGATATCGGCTCCTGGAAATTTGTATTCCGATGTTCTTGAATTAACAATATCCGCTGAGAATAAGATTGATCTGGTTATCGCAAAGTCGATTCCGGAGCGAAGCGAAATAGAGCATGAACTTGTCAGGTGGGTGGATATGAAAAGCGATACCCTGTCTTCGTGGTGGGGTAAGGATATGTTTTTGAAGGCTTCTATTCTTTTACCTTCTAATTACGATGCCAAGAAGAGCTATGCAATCAGATATAATGTGGCTGGTTATGGTGGTCGCTATACCAGGATCTCAAGATTGGTGCGCAGCAATCGATTTATGGATTGGTGGGCCTCTGAGGAAGCACCTGAAGTCATAACGGTATTCCTTGATGGAGAAGGGCCATTCGGGGACAGCTATCAAATGGATTCTGAAAATAGTGGCCCTTATGGTTATGCTTTAATCAATGAATTGATCCCTTTTATTGAAAAACAGTACCGGGGCACAACGGACCCTTTAGAGCGATTTGTAGATGGGTGTTCAACAGGGGGCTGGGTTTCTCTCGGCTTGCAATTGTATTATCCGGATGTGTTCAATGGTGTTTTTTCTTACAGTCCTGATGCTATTGAATTTGAAAACTACCAGTTGATAAATATATACAAGGATGAGAATGCTTTTGTAAATGAATATGGTTATGATCGACCTGTCTGGAGAGAGACGAGTGGGGAACCTGTTATGTCTCTCAGAGATTTCATCAATTACGAAAATGTATTGGGGTATTCCAATACATATGTAACATCAGGAGGGCAATTCAGTGCACATACTGCCCTTTACAGTCCTAAGGGTGATGATGGTTTGCCTAAGCCATTATTTGATCCAGAATCCGGGGATATAGACAAGGAAGTAGCAGATCATTGGAAGAAATATGATTTCAAGTTGTATGCTTCTGAAAATTGGTCTGAGTTGGGACCTGCTGTGGCGGGTAAGATATATTTATGGATGGGGGATATGGATAACTTTTATCTGAATCCTGCAAGTAGATCATTTGCCCAGTGGCTTGAATCGACTGATAATCCAAAATCAGATGCTGTCATAGAGTTTACTGCTACAGCAGGTCATTGCACACAGTTTTCAAATACGAAAGTACTGGAGCAGATCAAAAAAAGATTGTCAGATATAAGAAACTAGCATTCCCATGCCTACGATCAAGATATTAACGGTATTTGTTTTGCTGACTGTGTTTAATCCTTCTAAAGTCTGTTATATAGGTATAAGGCCGGGGATGAAGATCCTCGAAATTAATGATGTAGAACTGAACGAGGAATGGGGTATATGTGAGTATATTAACAGCGGCTTTGGATTGAGAGAAACAATACATATCGAACTGGCCGATAGCTCAGGCGGGGTCAAAAGCTACACCTTGGAAAAACAAAACTTTGCCTCAAATGATTAATGTAAGATCCGATCAGTACTTATCTGTTTTTGTACCTCTTAGCTTGATCTTTGTGGCGTTTACCATATTCAGTGCGTGTAATGCTGAATGGGAATCAGAATACATTATTGATGATAAAACGCTTGTGCCAGAATCTGTAGCCTACTCCAACACGACAGGATACATGTACCTGAGCAGTATTGCACAACAAAAAATAATACGCCTGAATCCCTTAGGTTCCAAGCAATATGATTTTATTCAATCAGGGGAATTTGCTTATATGCCGGGTTTAGGCCTTGGAATCGATGATAAGACAGGCAGACTGTATGCTCTGGGTGGCCACTATCGAAGAGGCAATTCAGAAAGTGCATTGTACATATTTGACCTGAGGCAAAAAGATATGATATCATATCATAGTGTTCTGGATACTTCCAATAGTTTCCTTAATGACCTGTGTCTTGATAAATCAGGAAATGCCTATATCACAAATACCAGCTTGTCTTCTATTTATTTTTATGATCAGCAAGCTGATACGCTTAGCTTGTTTTTACGCAGTGATGAAATCAGCTTTCCTAACGGAATATGTATGTCTGATGATGAATCCATATTGTATGTAGCAAGTCATAACAAAGGCATCAGAACTATTGATTTGCAGTCAAGGCAGATACTTAATGGCAGGGATAGTACTGAGCTTACAAGGGGGATAGATGGACTGAAGTATCATGAAGGAAATCTGTTTGCGGTTCAAAACGGTTCGCGACTCAACAGCTATAACTTTCGAAAATTGGAGCTTAATGATAAGGAAACAGATGTTGTTTCTGCAGAAGTCATCTGGATCAGCCACGACAGGTCTGAAGTACCTTTGAATTTTAGTATTCATGATGGCAAGGCCCTCTTTATAGTAAATTCGAATATTCAGTATCTCGACAAGGATAATATGAGTTTCAAATGGCCTGTAGATTCCATACCCCATACAAAGCTGAAACTGATTAACCTTGAAACCTTGGAATAGTGTTGTATCTTAAGTTGTCTAAGAACTGAAGATAATTTATGATTAGGAGGCTGTTTTACTTTCCGCTTGTGATGATTTTGGCTCTGACTTTACTGTTATTATTTACAGGACAGTCGGATAAAAAGGTCGAAGCCTTAATCCCTCTATATGCTGATGCTCAAAAGGGTTCTAAGTTTCTGGATTTACAGGACTGTAGGGTGCATTACCGAGACCAGGGTGAAGGAGATGTTGTGGTGTTAATTCATGGTACCGGTTCATCACTTCACACATGGGAGGATTTTAAAACACATTTTAGAATGGGGTACAGACTTATCAGTATGGATATTCCAGCTTTTGGGCTCACTGGCCCGAATACTGTAAGGGATTATACCATTGAAAGCTATGTTAATTTTCTGGACTCTTTCCTTGATGCATTGGAGATAGACAGTTGCAGTCTGATAGGCAATTCACTGGGAGGGCATATAGCCTGGCGTTATGCCCGGTCTGATCCTGAGCGCCTGACTTCGATGGTCCTGATTGCACCTTCTGGGTTTTCTGATGGCTCCGACAAACCTCTTGTCATGAAACTGGCTGAAATGCCCATCCTGAATCAAATTCTAAAGTATGTGACTCCCACATCATTTATTCGTAAGAATCTACATGAGGTATATTTTGATGATGCCAAAGTTGATGATGCACTTGTCCAGCTGTACCATGATATGAGCCTGCGTGAAGGAAACAGGCAGGCATTTATCGATCGTGTTCGCCAGGTAGAGTACGATGAATTCGATGCTTCTATGAAAATCAATATTCCTACACTGATTATTTGGGGAGAGAATGATCAGTGGATTGATGTGTCCAATGTGCCTAAATTCGAGTCATTGCTTCCGCTGTCAAAAACTATAATTATGAAGGAGACAGGGCATGTGCCTATGGAAGAGCGACCTGAATCTACGGCCAATATGGTTCTTGGTTTTTTTGAGGACCTGAAGTCCTACGAGTTAATTATTCAATTTTAACCTAAAGCTGCTGTATTGTATATTTTTTTGAATGAAAAGCCATTTTTATTCAATCGTATTAATCAAAAGTCTATATATTAATTTTTTATATATAATCAACTGAATCAATGGGCAGAAAATTAAATTTTATTGTACTTGCAGTGCTCGTGATAATAAGTCTTTCGTTTGCAAGTAATTATCCTGAATTATCCAGTAACATAGACAAAGGAGATACTGCATGGATGCTTGTCGCCAGTGCCTTTGTATTGTTAATGACTCCAGGACTTTCCTTCTTTTATGGTGGCATGATCAACAAGAAGAATATCATTTCGACCATGTTGCAGAGTTTTGTAGCGCTTGGTGTGATCAGTGTCATATGGGTCGTATTCGGTTTCAGCCTGGCATTTGGAGAAAGCTTTGGCGGTATCATTGGCAATCCCTTGAGTTATTTTAATTTCAAGGGTGTTGGTTCCGAACCCAATGCGGATTTTGCTGAGACCATTCCATTTCTGCTGTTTGCCTTATTCCAGCTTAAGTTCGCAATAATAACGCCTGCCCTTATTACAGGTAGTATGGCAGGGCGGATACGGTTCAGGAGTTATATACTCTTTATGGTATTGTTCAGCATTTTTATCTATTGCCCCTTAGCGCATATGACCTGGCACCCGGAAGGCTTATTCCGAAACTGGGGTGTCCTTGACTTTGCGGGGGGTACAGTCGTGCATATGTCTGCCGGATTTGCTGCCTTGGCGGGGGCTGTATTCCTGGGTAAAAGATCAGATAGTACTATTCGCAATGCCAATGTGCCTTATGTTATTCTAGGCACAGGATTACTCTGGTTCGGCTGGTTTGGTTTTAATGCCGGATCTGCCCTTGGTGCCAATGAGGATGCTGTTATTGCCTTCGCCAATACCAATATAGCTTCTGCAACAGCCATGCTGACATGGATTTTTTATGAACGCATGCTTGATCGAAAGATGTCAGCAGTTGGGGCTTGCATAGGCGCTGTGGTAGGGCTTGTCGCTATAACTCCTGCAGCAGGTTTTGTAAATATCGGTCAATCCATGTTTATAGGATTCGCAGCATCTATTGTGTCGAATTGGGCCATTCACTTTCAGAACAAGTCTGATATTGATGATACATTGGATGTGTTTCCAAGCCACGGTATAGGCGGTATCGCAGGTATGTTGCTTACAGCTGTTTTTGCCAGTGGAGTTGGTCTCATTTACGGTGAGACATCGACATTTATGTATCATCTCTTGGCTTTGCTGATCACAGGCTTGCTGGCATTTTTTGGAAGTCTTGCCCTGTATAAGTTTGTAGATGTTTTACTTACAATGAGGGTGCGTCCTGACCAGGAAGAAAGGGGCTTGGACATAAGTCAGCACGGCGAGCAAGCATAGAAACTAAATTAGAGGATCCTTTTTTATTGTTTACTTAAAGAAGGGGTAAGCTTGTATGGATCCTATATTCCAGCTATTCACTATTTTACTTTAAAATATCTGACTTAAGGAAGTACACAAGCCTCATAAAAAGAGAGGGGGACATTCATGGATTCTACATTTTTCAATATTTCCCTAAAGAAAAATAGGAATCATCGCTGTACTTTTGCATAGCTAAAATTTGAAGTCATGAAGAATACTTTAAGCAATATTTTGCTGGTGACTGTAAGTCTTGTCTACCTATCGTGCACAACGAATAAGCTGAGTAATCCGGAAAATATTGGTCTTCATGTGATGGAAGTTTTAAAGATGATGGATGCCGAGACACAGGACAGTTATGCTGCAAAATTTATGTCAGTGTCGGAGATTAAAGAAGTGAGTGAAAAAAAAGCTGTTATCAGCAGTAAAGAGACGAGGCAGGAAATGAGAGACATCAAAGAGGGACCCTGGATGCGAAGGATTTACAAGGATTTTAATGAAATAAAAGCATTTGCCATCACCAATGGCATAGATTGGCCAACAATTGAATACAGCGGCTGGTCATTTGAGACCCTGGATATGGATGGTGTGCATGCCTGTAAGGGTGATCTCTATTTTATTTCGAATGGACGCACCTATATGCTTGAAATTTACAGTGTATTTAACGGAGTGGAATACAGGCTTGTAGAGGTCGAGGATATCAGGCCGGAATCTTAAAGTTTTATTTGCTTCTGGATAAATTTAAAATGCGAGCTCAGCTAAGCTATTAATATGGATAAATATGAAATTCCTGAAATACAAATCGAAAAAGTCGAAATCCTTTCGGACGCCTGGAAGCCATTGAAGCAATTTACCATTCACTATGAGCGAAAGGGTAGGAAGCCTGAAAAACAGGCGCACGAAATATTTTCCAATTTTTATCTGAAAATCAGAAAATAGCTCAAAACCATTTTTAAAATTTTGGCAGAATTTTCAAAAACATACAGAATGTGCTACCGTTTTACAAAAGTTATCTCACACGCCTTACACAGTCTACCTTCTAGTATGTAATCAGTGATGTCCGCATAATCTCCCGTCTTTTGATAGATGTCTTACTCTCTTCCAAGAACGATCTTCCATCCTTTATCCATCAGTGACTTTACCTGACTCTCTGTGAGTATTACAACCTTTTTCTTTGGTCTCATAAACTTGTTTACTTATAAATAGTCCTTTAAAGGATGAAGTCGTGCTGCAACTTTGAATAATAGGGGGGAGGTTTGGATAAAGAAAGTGAAGAAATTGACGTTCTGGAAATGACGTTTGACGAAGTTTTCAGGATTTTAGACGATGGACTGATCATGAATGCCAAAATATTAATACTATTACAAGCATTGA
>Ga0255757_10000137_pt1 | contig 68421 bp, 80 predicted proteins | sample 071ome_27_FD_179957 | JGI IMG/M metagenome (GOLD analysis project Ga0255757, IMG submission 179957) | Coastal salt marsh microbial communities from the Groves Creek Marsh, Skidaway Island, Georgia - 071409AT metaG (version 2) | ecosystem: Environmental > Aquatic > Marine > Intertidal zone >...
CACCATAGAGGCACCAGCGGGTGGTTCAGGACAGAGATTTGGACACAGGATACAGGCCAATGACAACGGAGACATACTTGCCGTCAGTTCCGTGGCACCGGGCAACGCAGGCAAGGTAGAGATATTCATAAAGACATCACAGAGCAATGATGGAAGCACACAGAATTCATTCGCACTGGCACAGACCATAACAGGCGTGGAGTCAGATGGTTCAAGTATAAACACAGCATTTGGTGAAGCCATGGCAATGAGCAAAGATGGCACAACACTTATCATAGGTGCACCGGGGGTTGATGGCACAGCACATCCAGACGCAGGATCCGTTTACTACTACAAATGGAACGCAGATGACTCGTCAAATACCTACACACTACAACAGACCATAAGTGCCCCTGAATCAAGCACCAACATGAAGTTCGGTACAACTTTAGACATCAACGACGACGGCACAAGGGTAGTGATAGGTGCTGAAAATTTCGCGAGCTCTAGGGAAATGAAATTTGACGCGGGAGAGACGACTTTTGACTTGCAGGACACTACCATAGTTGACAGCAACACAGGATCCGGAGGGGCGTTCACGGCAACCATGTATAACACTAAATTTGTCGTGGATGACAGACTAATTGCAGACAATGTGACAGCAAACGATGACTTTGGTAGAGGTGTTTGCATGATCGACAATTCAGTTTTCGTTGGTGCACCGAAAGACGACGGCAACACAACATCAGACGGAAGCACCAAGGTGGTAAACGATGGCACTGTCTCGTGTTACGATCTCACGGTGAATAGAGAATACGCTTGGAAGAACCTAGTTACTGAATCGGCGTTAATGGACACGGAAAAACTGGGCAAAGTTTTTGAATTCAATAAAAAGACGAAACAATTACGAGACTACTATGACCTATATGATCCCATCAAGGGCAGGATACTGGGTATCGCAGACAGGGAGATTGACATCAAGACTGCTTGGGATCCAGCGACCTACAATGTGGGAGACAAAGCGAACCTCAAAACACCTTGGGCGGAGGCACACGTAGGAGAGGTATGGTGGGATCTATCAACAGTCAAATGGTTGTGGTACGAACAAGACACGCAGGAATACAAACACAATCATTGGGGACAGACGTTCCCGGGTTCAAGCATAGATGTGTACGAATGGGTTGAATCCCGTCTACTTCCAAGCGAGTGGAACAACAGGGTAGAGGGCACAGGATCGACGATATCAGGAACCGCACTGTACGGCGATGACTCAAATTACACAGTGGTACAGAAGTATGATTCACGACTGGACCGTTTTGTGAATTTTTATTACTACTGGGTCAAAGGCAAGACGACACTGCCCGTAAACAGGTCAGACAGGAAGAACACAGTGGCTTTCGTTGCCAACCTGATCACAAATCCTAGGGTATTTGATTACAAGTATTATTCCATCACAGACACTAACAAATTACTATTGAACAATGTTTCAAATTTAACCAACAGCGATGTAGTGCTTAATGTGGATATAAGAACAAACACATTCGAGGGAGATTCACACAGTGTTTGGAAATTGGTCAGGGAAGGCGATGCTGACTACAGGCCAGGACACCAGATAGAGACACGTTGGTGGGATTCATTGATAGGTAAAAATTCTGCGGGTGACGTAGTACCAGATTTAAATCTTCCGTTGAACGAGAGATACGGCAACAACATCAGACCAAGACAGAGTTGGTATGTTGACAGGTATGATGCCCTGAAAGAGATCATAGATTACGCAAACGGTGTGCTCAAGAAAAATCAATTGGTGGGACAGGTCAATCTAACAAACCTGGATTCCCAAGATCCGGAACCCACAGCACAGAGTGGCGAATGGGACGCTTCGGTGCAAACATATGCTGACTTGACTTACATAAACACAGCAGATCTTTCAGGAACAGTGAATTACTTGGTCAAGGCAGATGAGACAGCCAACAACTATTGGGCGATATACACCTGGGATGGCACGGAATGGTCCAGGACCAAGATACAAACCTACAACACTTCTACATACTGGAGTTACACGGATTGGTACAAGACAGACGGAGACATGGTGCATGATGAGAACACCAAGATAGACAAGCAGGTAACGTACCAGTACGAACTTGACACACTAGACATTGCGATAGGCAAACATGTCAAAGTGACAAGCGCGGACACCGGTGGATGGAAACTGTTCATGAAGACTGCCACAGGATGGGAAAACGTTGGGACAGAGAACGGAACCATCCGGTTGAGCACTAAACTCTACGACTACAGCCAAGATGCATCGGGATTCGCAGGACAGGACAACTTCGATGACAACTTCTTTGACCAGGAACCAAGCACGGAAACCAGGAAAGTGTTGACTGCATTGAGAGATGACCTGTTCATCAATGACCTAGCAGGCGAATACAACACATTGTTCTTCACAGGATTACGAAAGGTACTTTCTGAACAGACGTATGTGGACTGGATGTTCAAGACGTCATTCATAAACGCCAAGAACAGTGTAAGACAGTTAGATCAAAGGAAGACATACACCACAGGTACGGACAGTTGGATAGAGAGTTACGTCAACGAGGTGAAACCTTTCCATACAAAATTGAGGGAATACAAACTGGGTTATGACAAGACGGAAACGCAGGACGGTATATTCTCGGACTTTGACAACCCCACTTTCTATGATGCCACGACAGGCAAGATCAGGAGTTTGAACGTTGATTCAGACACAGCGAAATTGACAGAGTACCCATACCAGATGTGGTATGACTACCACAAGAAGTACGTTCAATCGATAACCGTCATAGCAGGTGGTTCAGGATACGAGGTTGCCCCAACGGTGACCATAGTTGGTGGGACGACAGGATCAACAGGACCGTTCCAGATACAGGCCACCAGTAGTTCAGGTGCCACAAGTGGACAGTTTGGTTACTACTACCCGTTGTTCACCAGCGAAAAACAGGCGCAAATATACGACACACAGAATTCAGGTTCGGGCACGGTCAAGACCTACACATTTGATGGCTACACAGACAAGTTCTATGGCCCAACAGCATCGGTCAGGGAGTCGGAGAGCGACAAGTCAGGCACTTTCAAGATGTACGTGACGCCAGACACCACGGCGGCAACTGCCACTGCCATCATACAAGACGGTGCAGTGACAAAAATAAATGTCACAGGCATAGGTGCGAACTACACAGCAACACCTACTGTTATGCTATCAGGAGGTAAGACGGACGGAACAACACCAACAGACACAGCCAAGGCCTACGCAAACTTGAACAATGATCTCGTAAGGGATTTTGACACAACTATAAAATTTGACAGGGTATCAAGCACTTCACGTGTGGTTGATTGGGCGGCATCAACGGCGTACGCCTACAATGACCTATTGAGATACAACAATCAACTCTACAAAGTGACGAACGCATTCACGTCAAGTACCAACTTCGATGACAACATTGGAAGTGTTTACAAGGTATACGGCGACGAGACAGGACTCACTGCCGCGGACAGGACCAAAGGTTTCTACACGCCAGGATCTGGAATGCCAGGCAATGAACTGGATCAAGTGATGACGGGCGTGGACTACGGTGGAACAATGGTCACTGGTTTATTATTCAATCAGGAAGCCGGTTGGGACAAATCGGGCTGGTATGACTTCCCATGGGACAACTACGGAGATTCGAGGATCAAGGCATTCAGAGCAGACGGATCTACATCATCATACACGTTTGACATTGCGCCGGCATCGACTGATGTTTACCAAGTTTACCTGACACAGGATGACAGCACACGTAAAAAATTATCAGATGTGGTAAGGGGCGATGGTTCAACTGCAACATTTACAATAAGTGAGACACCAGAGGAAAACGCATTGGTAGAGTTCATACCGTTCGACGACGACGGCGTGCTTACACCAACAGATGACAGGACACTAGATTCCATAGTCAAAGGCGGCCTGTTCACATCGGCACTGGGCCATGCACCAAGTGACATAGTATTAGAGGGTGACGGTTTTGTTACACCAGACACAAGTTACGCTCCAGAAGAGGTTGTTCCAGGACAACTATTTGACACGTTAGACATCAAGGTTTACACATCACCAGAATCAGGTGTGCCATTTATAAGTGAGATGAACCACAGGGGTAATGGAAGCACAACGACATACAGCATTGGAGATTATCCAGGGACATTGGGATCGGTCACTGTGTCAATAGATGGTGTTGTGCAAAAACTCACAACAAACTATTCCGTTGACGTTGCTAACAAAACAATCACATTTACATCTGCGCCTGCAAACAACAGCGTCATATCTACAAAGGTGTTTGCAATATCGGGAGAGAATTACAGAGTGCTAAACACGTTCACGGGTGACGGTAGCACAACAACTTTCTTGACGTCAACAAGGGGAGAATTCAATCTAGATTCAACGTCCTCTGACATGTACGTTACAATAGACGGAGTGCCAACCACTGCATACACCACAACGACTGCGGCCAACACGATCACAGTGATATTTGATTCAGCACCAGCGGCAAGTTCTTACATACAGGTCGCCGGATTCAACAAATCCACAATATCTACAAGAAGTTATGCAAGTGTTAGAAATCAAACCATAACGTATGATGGTTCGACAAACAGACACACGCTGACATATCCACCTGGTGCCATAGGACCATTCTCAGGACTTACAACTGTAGAAGTGAACGGAAGGGTGCTACGTGGACCGGACAACACATACTACGTTGGTGACGGAAGCACTTACACGTATGGTGTGGTGTCAGGACTGGAAGATGATTCAACAGTTGATCCAGCCAAGACAATCACAACAGCAAGCCAGGTACAGGTGTTTGTGAACGGCACCAAAAAAGATCTGAACACTGACTACACTGTGGACATTGGAAATCAAAACATCGAATTTGTAACAGCATCGGTGCCTACTTCGACAGATGTGATCTGCATATCAACGTTAGTAGATAATCAGTATTACAACGAAGGCACAGACATAATTTTAGTTCCGAGTGCGATAACATCACCTTATAGTTTAAGTGCAAGTGATGTATTGTCCGTGACTACGTTCAATAATGCATTGGGAATGAAACAAAGAAGAGAAGTTCTCGAAGGAAGACCGAGCGGTGTGTTCAAATTAAGGTTCGACACCCTGAACGCAGGATACACATATGTATGGTTAAATGGTGAGCAATTGGTACAGGGATCAGACTACACAGCGAGTGGCAACACAATTACCGTGGTCGGCAAAACAATAACATCATCAGACAGACTTGATGTTATGTACTTCGCTTTAGAATCAGCGACGGGTGCCACGGGATTCAGGATATTCAAGGACATGATGAATAGAACGTTCTACAAACGTATTAGTAAAACAGGAACAACAAAATTAACAGTAGATATGACTGCAGGAACACAGACCATAACAGTAGAAGATGCGAGTGTGCTATCAACACCAAACGCATCTGCAAACCTCCCTGGTGTCATATTCATAGACAAAGAGAGAATAGAATACTTTACGAAATCAGGTAACACGTTGGGACAACTAAGACGTGGAACACTTGGTACAGGAATTAAGGAGCATGGATCAGGCACGGAAGTGATAGATGCGTCTGGTACTCAAACCATCCCTTATGCGGACACTGTGTACACTAACACCTTCACAGGTGACGGTAGCACACTGACATTCGCACTATCACAAGCACCATCATCCGCTAGTGAGTTAGACATATTCATTGGTGGCCAACGATTGTTGCTCACTAGCGAGGATGGATCAACTATCAACTATTCCGTGGACGGAAGCACGACCGCTGTGACATTGAGCACAGCACCCGCTTCGGGAACACAGATAAAAGTATTACACAAGAAAGGACAGGTTTGGTACACGGCAAAAGATGGTAATCCAGCGGACGGTAAGGGATTACAGGCTTCAACGACTCAACAGGCTAAATTCATTGCTAATGAGCCCACAAACGCACCTGAATAAATACACTAGATGACACAGGACAACAAACCAACAGAAGCAAAAGAAGAGAACAAAAAGCCTCAGGATAACACGGGTGTTATGATGACGGGGCACATAAAGATTTCAGATCCAGAAACGGGCGAAGTCATCGTTGACAAGAGGAATGCGATACACTACGAGAACATGTCTCAGGCATTGGCCAACAGTTTAGCAAACAAATCAACAGGATTTGTGCATGAGATCGCACTGGGCAATGGCGGTACGAGTGTTGACCCAACGGGCATAATCACTTATCTCACACCAAACTCCACAGGCACGAACGCCTCATTGTACAACCAGACTTACTACAAAGTTATTGACGACAACTCCGCAACCAACAAAGACACCACGAGGAACAAGATGGAAGTGAGGCACACAGCAGGAAACAAGTACACTGACATCGTTGTCACTTGCACACTTGACTACGGTGAGCCAACAGGACAGGCGGCATTCGACAACACAACAGACTTCAATGGCGACTATGTGTTTGACGAACTAGGATTAAAAAGTTGGGAAGGTACGGAGAACGGAGCAACCAACAAGTTGTTGACTCACGTGATATTCCACCCGGTACAGAAGTCATTAAACAGATTGATACAGATCGATTACACATTAAGGATACAGAGTTTAACAACATTCACCGAGACCAGTTCAACTGCACTGTCAACATCAAACACAGTGAGTGGAACGACGTCAGGTGGTAACACAGGATACTAATGCCATACACCGTTAACAAGACAAATAGTTCTAGTTCACCGAACCAGTACACGGTACAGGATGGTGTGGTCAACACACAGACCGATCTCAGTCTCATAGGTAAAGGCTATGCAGGTTATGGAGAGAGCATAGCGGAAAATTTCCTACATCTATTAGAGAATTTTTCAAACACATCGGCACCATCAAAACCCATACAAGGACAACTATGGTGGGATTCGACAAATTCAAAATTACAGGTGTACAACGGAACTGCCTGGCAGACCGCGGGCGGGAGTGCACCTTACCAGTCAACAGCACCAAGTGGGTTGGCGCAGGGAGACATATGGATAGATTCAGACACCGGACAGATGTACTTCTACAACGGAACATCATCTGTTTTGGTTGGACCACCAAGTTCGACAGGAACAACAAACGGTTTCACTTTTGACACGATCCTTGATTCTGGTGATACGTCACAGAACATAACTAAATTGTTCAATGACGGCAATCTTATAGCGATCATCTCAGAGGATGAGTTCACACCAAAAGTTTCTTTGTCAGGATTCGCGACCATCAAGAAAGGTATAACCTTATCCACAGCGATTTCAGGCAACAAGTTCCAAGGCACTGCCACGGATGCAGATGCGTTGGGTGGGGTTGCGGCGGCAAACTACCTGAGATCAAACGCCAACGACACGACATCAGGAACTATCTCGATATCAAATGATGGTGGACTGGTTATCGGAGCAGACAGTGACATGACATTGACAGTGGACGCATCTGGAGGAATAATTTCTAACACCGTGCCAAACACGGACATCACATTCAAGGTCAACGACGGCGGGACGACAACAACCGTAATGACCATAGACGGTTCTGAATCGAGGATCGGTATCGGTACCACCACGCCGACCACTAAACTTGAAATATCAGGCACAACAACTTCAACGGCATTCGCAGGACCACTGACGGGCAACGTGACGGGTAACATCACCAGCACAGGCGCCAACTCGATGACGACCCTCACAATGGGTGGCAATCTAACATCGAAAGCGATATTGCCAGACACAGATGCTTCATATGACATAGGAACAAGTTTAAAAGGATACAACACTGTGTACGCCAAAGCCACATCGGCACAGTACGCTGACTTGGCAGAGGTGTATGAGTCAGATGCAGATTATGAAGCGGGCACTGTAGTAGTATTCGGCGGTGAAAAAGAAATTACAATATCAAAAGTAGGAAATGATACAGCCATCGCAGGTGTGATAAGTGAAAATCCAGCATATCTAATGAATGATAACGCAAAAGGCCTTCCTGTGGCACTAATGGGTAAAGTAAAATGCAAAGTTGTAGGACATATAAACAAAGGGGACATGTTGTCAGCACATCCACAACACAACGGTGTTGCAAAAAAAACTTTTGATCCACAAGTTGGAGAAGTGATAGGAAAAGCGTTGGAAGACTATGATTCTATAGAAATAGGCACGATTAATATAGTAGTGGGAAGGTGCTAAATACACACAAATGGCGTACACAATTAACAAAACAGACGGAACAGTAGTAACAACGATCACAGACGGGACGGTGGACAACACCACTTCTTTGCAGTTGTTTGGCAAATCATATTCAGGATTTGGTGAAGGTCTCAACGAGAACCTAGTAAAATTATTAGAGAACGCGGCCTCTACATCGGCCCCCACAGCACCACTGAAAGGCGAACTTTGGTTCGACACCACAACAAACCAGTTGAAAGTTTACGATGGAACAAGTTTCAAACCCACGGGTGGTTCGAAATCAAGTGCGAGCCAACCAACATCACCATCAGCGGGTGATCTATGGCACGACACGGCGAATGATCAAGTTTCTGTTTACACAGGAAGTGCTTGGTTGCTTGTAGGACCTGTTTACACATCAGGACAGACACTATCAGGATGGAAGATTGAGACCCTAGCAAGTGCAGGAGGAAACAAAGTAGTTTCTTCAATGTACGCGGGCAACACAAGGGTAGCGATTCTCTCAAAAGAGACTTTCACACCAAGTGCCACACAGACAGGGTTCGCGGAGATCAAGGCAGGTATAACACTCAACTCAACATTGAGTGCAGTGTTCGAGGGATCTACACCAGACGCAGACGCACTGGGTGGCGTTGCGGCGGCCAACTACCTGAGATCAGACACAGCAGACACCACAACAGGTGCACTGACAGTTGATGCAGACGGTGGTGTCATTATAGGTGACGCACAGGAATTAACAATATCAGTTTCAAGCAATGATGTCACGATAGCTCAGACATCTTTAGACAAGGATTTGAGTTTCACAGTCAATGATGGCGGCGTCACAAAGACCCCTATAGCATTGACAGGAGCCACTGGTGCAATTGATTTGACAGGTAACGTTACAATCGACGGTAATCTAACAATCACTGGATCATATGACAAGTCAAGTGTTGATATTTCAACATATGTTGATGCATTCATAGGAGTCAATGAAGGAAATGGCACAGACGTCAACGGTGGTTTGATAGTTGAAAGAGGGTCAACAGGGAATGAAGCCAGAGTGCAATGGAACGAAACAAGTGATAAATGGGAAGCAGGTATCACAGGAGCATATTCAACGATCATCAGAGAAGCGGATGCAATAAGTGACGGAAATGCCAACAAAAACACAGGATTCTTGAGAACAACAGCGGCAGGATTGTTAACAGTAACAAACCTAAGTTTAGCCGCAGTAGGTTCAGCGATAACAACATCAGACACATCAAGTACTTCGGTACCGACCATAGGACAGGTTGCTACTTTTGGAAACCTATGGGGTGGTTCAGCAAAATATGAGTCTACTTCAGCACCAACGTCAGGTGATGGAAATGACGGGGACTTCTGGTTCATAAGGGAGGCTTAATCCCATGGCCACACAAGCCTTTACATTTAACTATTCAGGTACGATAAATCAAGTCGTAATTCCACCAGGGACAGAATCAATAGATGTCCACCTTTGGGGTGGAGCAGGCGGCGGCGGCGGTTCAGACGCCGGAGGGCCAGGTGGAACAGGAGCGGCAGGACACTATGTCACATCGTCCACGATAACCATATCATCAGCACAGATCAACACCACCATGGAAATAGTTGTCGGCGGTGGCGGAGCAGGTGGTAGTTCGGGTGGCGGTGCACCAGGTGGTACAAATGGAAAAAGTAAAACAGGCTATTCAGGCGGAGAAGGCGGTAACGCCGGACCACAACCATACTCAGGATCTGGTGGAGGTGGCGGAGGAGCCACCCTAGTAAGGATTGACGGAACGGACATCGCAGTCGCAGGAGGCGGCGGTGGTGGAGCGGGAGCAGGTAAGAGTTCAAACGGAACAGCAGGAATAAACACAAACACGGCAACGGCTAACTCACCAGGAACACTGGGGGAGAACGGCAAAGACCACTCTGGAGATGGTGGCGGTGGTGGAGCCGGTGGTGGCGGTGTCGATGGCGGAACATCAGGCGACGGCGGATCGGGCGATAATGGAGGTACTGGTGGTAAGTCAGGATCAAACAACGCGGCCGGCGGAACGGAAGACAATGGATCGGGTGTAACACCAGGAGGCACAGGATCAGCATATTACACTTCAGGTGTAGCAGTTGGCGGACAGCCTAGTTCTCCAGGAGCAGATGGAAAAGCAGTAGTAATATTCAACTCAAATGCACGTGGGAGTATAAAAGTTGGTGGTGTCTGGAAAGATATCTCTGCTGTATATACTAAAGTAAGTGGTCGTTGGAAAAGGGTCACAGCAGGATGGTATAAAGTAGGTGGTGTATGGAAGGCGATATTCGCCCTATCAACATTCACGCAGACAGCGGCCGGCTTTGGAGATGCAGAAGGAAGCACAAGTTCAGGTGGTGGAGGAACTGGTGGCGGTGGTTGTTTCATAGCAGGTACCATGATCTCGATGGCCGATGGCACACTTAAACCAGTTGAGCAAGTAGACATAGGAGACACAGTTTTGGTTGGTGGCAAGGTGTTCGCAACAGGTAAGTTCTTGATTGATAACCTGTACGAATACAAAGGTATACAGGTATCAGGCACACACATGGTCAAAGAAGATGGTAAATGGACCAGGGTGGAGAACAGCAAACACGGTGTATCCCTTGGCAATGATGATGCAATAGTGTATGTGTTTGGTTCAGAGAACAGAAGGATCATAATCAACGGAATAGAATTCACAGACTACTTTGAATTAAGCGAGCAACAAGAATTAGCCAACCATGGCGAACGGTTTTTTAGTAATTGGCAGGATCATGATAGACAGATTCATGATAAAAATGTTAATATACTGAATGCTTGATAAAAGTTTTTACCACGGTGAACAGGGCGAGTGTTTCAGACAGTTAGACAAACACTGGCAGGACATCAAACACGAGTTTGACACACAACCCAACAAGACTTTCCTAGATCCAGAAGACTTCTCAGACAGTGTCAGGGGACTACCGGAAGATTTTGACGACAAGTCGGGAGATTATGTTCATGGTGAATGGCAGGCGTTGGGAATACAATCAGGAGAACACGAGGGTCAGTCCTTTAATGATTATCCAATGTTATACTCAATTTTAAGAAAATTTCCCTACAAGACAAACGTGGCCATAATGACAGTTGGACCAAACACAAAGATAGGTAACCACACAGACAACGAGGGCGGTTGGAGATACCAGATGTGCCTTGACGACGGCGGTGGGGATCAAAGTGGAATGTACGTCATGAACGTTGAAACCAAACAGCAAGAACTGATGACGTGGAAAAGCGGAGAGGCATTTATATTCCAGCCAGACATCCAGTTACACAACGGCTTCAACAACAACCCAGGACCAAGAACCACGTTGTTAATTGACTTTTACAAGGAATCAGTGTACACTAAAGACAAGTTTGAGGAATATTACCAACACTATTCGGATTGTTTCGAGGGGTTGGAAAATCTAGTGGACACATATGAATCAAGAAAAAAATAAAATAGCAGTCATAGGACACACCCGAGGCATAGGCAAGGCCATATGTGACCTATACAATAAAAAGAAATACCAAGTGATTGGCATGAGCAGGAGCAATGGCTTTGACATCATACACGATCAAGAAAAGATAATTGAAAACATTGAAGGCTGTGACCTAGTTGTGTTGAACGCACACGCAGACAGGGGACAACTGAATCTACTGAAAAGGATATACGGATTGTATGCTTTTGATAAAATGAAAGTAGCGGTGATAACCAGCACGTCAGGACTTGACGAAGAGCCAGACTACAGCCAATTCCAGATCTGGGACAAATTCAAATATGTACAGTACTGTGAAATAAAAAAAGAACTGATAGAATACATCGAAGAACTACAACAAGAATTAATCTCAAAAAGGTTGTCCGTCTATGATGTATGTCCGGATGTGGTGGACACGGACATGATAAAAGGATTGTGGCAAGATCTGCCAAAGTTGACAGCACACGAAGTGGCGGATGCGGTCAGGCACTGTTTCGAATCAACATACAACGTCAACAAGATAGTGATACAGAAAAATGCAAAGTAGATCATGGGACAGAGACACTGATTATGACACATTGGTCAAGTGGTGGAGTGATTGGGAGTTTGGCACGGTGCCAAAGGAGTGCCTGCCACCAGATGGTATCGTCGTAGAATATGACGGAGCACCCGTTTGTGCGGCTGGACTCTACATAGGTGTGGGCACACAGTTTGCATTCATGGAGTGGATAGTCACAGACAAGAAGGCAGAACAACGCCTGGTACACAAATGTCTGAAATTGTGTATAGATCGTGTCATGGAATTGGCCAGGCAAAAGGGCATGAAACTGGTGTACACCGCCACAAAGGAACAGGCATTGCACAAAAGATATACGAAATACCACAATATGGTGCTTACGGAGAGCAATGTCAAGACTTTCCTGAGGGATCTGGATGGATCCTATTCCCGGGATTTAACTTGGATATCCGACGATGAGCAGATCGATAGCCGTAATAAATAAGCATAAGGAGAGCATTTAAATGGCAACAAAACAAGAAGTCGCAGACTATATCAACGCAAATTACGAGACAGCGTGGACGTCAGAAGAAGAAGCAAAGATTGACGCTATGCTGACACCTGAACTTGCAACTATATTGATCAAGTTGGTAGGTGATGTAAGTTTCTTGACGGAAGTCAGGGACAACGCTTCAAACAACGACTAGACGATGGCATACAAGATAAACAACACATTCGGAACCCTATTGGTCACACTGGCCGACGGGACTATCGATGTGGCCACTACGGACCTAACACTGATAGGCAAGGGCTACGCAGGGTTTGGTGAGAGGTTGAACGAGAATCTTGTAAAACTCCTAGAGAATTTCAACAACACAACAGCACCTTCCAACAAGGTACAGGGACAGTTGTGGTATGACAAGACGAACAACCAATTGAATGTTTACACGGGATCAAAATTCAAACCGGTTGGATCAACATCTAACTCCGCTACTGCACCAGCCAACGCGGTACAGGGAGACATGTGGTTCGACACCACAAACACACAACTTTATGTGTACACAGGATCAGCATGGACATTGATCGGACCAACCACAGTGTCTGGATCAGGGGTGACACAAGTCATCACCGAATCACCAGAGGACAACACAGGGGTAAAAAGAAATATTTTAAAATTAGTGACCAATGACACGGTAGTGGGCATCGTTTCCGACCTGGCATTCACTCCGAGTGCAACAGAGGCACTGGGATCCGCACTGATATCAGCAGGTTTCTCCACAGTGGCACAAGGTATCCAACTTTCAACATCAGTGGCATCTGCGAAGTTCAGAGGAACTGCAACAGATTCAGATGCGTTAGGCGGTGTTGCCGCGGCAAACTTCCTAAGATCTGATTCTGCAGACACAACAACGGGTAGACTGACGGTGCAAACGGATGACGGTATTAGACTGGGTGCAGGAAATGATGTAACCATGAGTCTGTCAACAGACGATTTCACCATAGCACAGACCACGCAGGACAAGGACATCATATTCACAGTCAATGACGGTGGCACAACAAAAGAGGCATTGAGAATCACAGGATCAACAGGTAGGATAGAACACCTGAGAGTGGGAGATCTCACAGTCGATGGCACAAACACCATAGTCAACACAAGCACATTGAGTGTCGAGGACAACATCATAGAATTGAACAGGAACATATCTTCAAACGCAGGCATGCCTAACTACACTGGATTGAAAGTGAACAGGGGAGAACTATCGTCTGCTACGGAACAGAATCTATACTGGGTTTGGGACGAGACATTCGCTGATGACGGATCAACCACATACGGAAATGCGGGCGGAGCCTGGACGGCATTCAAGTCTGCACAGACAGACACTGAGTTAGAAGCACCAACCCTGGTAGACATCAGGGCAAACGTGGTACACGCAACCACTACAAGTGCCATGTACGCTGACTTGGCAGAAAGATATGAAACAGATATACCAGTCGAGGTGGGAGATGTTGTGATTTTAGGCGGCGAAGCAGAAATCACAAAATGCGAGGATGAGCTGTCAGACGCGGTTTTTGGTGTCATTTCTGAGTCACCGGCGTTTTTGATGAACGCACAAGCGGGCAACAACGACTCACACCCTATGGTGGCACTGAAGGGGCGTGTGATGGTGAAATTACAGGGCACCGGAAAAGCGGGTGATCGTGTGGTATCAGCAGGCAACGGCCAAGCACGTGTGGCTCATCTGGAGGAATGTACCGCTTTTAACACCCTAGGCAGGCTGATCAAGGATAAATACAACGTAGAAACAGCACTCACAGAGTGCGTGATAGGAGTTAAATAACAATATGGCATATCAAGCAGGTGATACAATTCTAGATGACGAATACAACACGTTCGTAAACAGCAGTTCAAGTCCATTCGGATACAACCATTTTGCGGGAACAGGCGCATCTCAGTACGGCTTGGGTCAATCAGCAATTTCAACAGTTTCAGCGGGTGATACCATCAACGCATCACACTGGAACACTTTATTCACAGGCATGGACAACATCGCCAACCACACCAACGACAGTTTGACTTCTAGATCGGCCGTGTCAGCAGGTGACACCATCGCCATCAAGGCGGCGGTTGCGGCGGACCTTGCAACATTGGCGGCTTCGGTCGCGGCAGGTTGTCCAAACGCCACAGCGATTTCACAATCGTCGGAACTGCAGAGTTCCACATCGAACACGAGATGGACAGGTTCACACGCAGTTGAACACAGAATCAATTTCTCAAACAACAACGACCTAAGGCACTTCTTCAACGCAGGCGGCAAGATGAGGATGAAATTTACCAGGAACGGCAACGGAGGCAGTTCGGCCACCGACAAGGATTCATCAGTGGATGAGCTGATCACAGCAACAGGCAACTTTGACCTAGGATCTGCGGTTTCGACCAGATCAGGTTCAGGTGAGAATGTAAGTACAGATGGGTTAAGCAATGGAGTACAAGACCTGGATAGCTCATACACAACATTGATGGTCTTGACTCAGACCTCAGGCACATACACCACAATGAACTTGAAGGTGGAGGCAAAGGTCAACAACACCAACTATACGGACGCGACACAGGTGACTATGAGATACACGCTGACAGATCCAGATTCAGGTGACGAAGAGTTCACGGATGGAAACACAGACACTGTCGACCAGTACGCGAACTTCGTTGGACAGACCGACTTCGCGACACACACAATGAACCCAACGACAGCACAGGGTCTGGCGAGTGTGGCTTCGATTTCGGGTTCGAATGTTGATAGCAACACCACAACAGGATAATAAATTTTTATCTGTATTGCTCTTACCAATAATTAACTGTATAATACAGTTATGGATATTGGCAATCTCAAGAAACACGCGGACCTAACTTTCAAGGTAGCCCAGGCAAAGAAGAACGCCCTGGAACGAATGCGTTCTCGGCAGATCATGGCCTACAACGAAAGGCTTTTCGTCGCTGACGCCAACACCATAAATCTGGTGAGCACACTCAAACAACAGATGCAGGATTTTTATGTGTTGGATGTGAATGACAATCCCTGTCACATCACGGACCCAGATGACTTCCTTGGAAAACTCATTGAGCGGAACCAGGAAACTCTGAATGCATATCAACAGTTACACCAGGATCTTGCCAAGAAGACGTCTTGATGACCACTGGAGTGTTGCTTTACTGCTTTGATACACCTGAAGTCAAGTACCACAGGTTGGCGGAGCGATGTATAGAACAAATAAAACGGTATCTCGGTCTCGAAGTCACAGTGGTCACTGACATAGCCACATTCAAAAAATTCAAACCCATGGGCATGATCAACTACAAGTTGATACAACCCAAGACAGGCAACAGGAGATCATACAGGGGTCATGGCATAGCGTGGTACAACAAGGAGAGGGGTTTGGCCTATCAACACTCACCATATGACACCACAATATTGATGGACTGTGATTATTTCGTTTTCTCAGACCAACTACTGGAGTTGACCAGGACGCGATTTGACATGATGCTACACAACAAGGTAAGTGACCTCACTGGTGATGACATCATAGAAGGCAAGGATGAGGGCGTCTTGCCATTGGTGTGGGCAACAGTCACCTTGTTCAAAAAAGGGGAAAACGCCCGTAGGGTGTTTGATATGATAAGGCACGTGCAGGACCATTACACACATTACAGGAACTTGTACAGGATCAAATACCCCAATTACAGGAATGATTTCGCGTTCGCGATAGCACTCCACCAACTTAACCTAGGAAACTACATACCAACCCCCATGGCCATGTTGGCGGACAGGGTGGACGTGATAGACAGCGACCACGATGGAATCGTCTTCAAGCACGATGGTTGCATCAATTACACTTCAGGACAGGACGTGCATGTAATGGACAAGGAGTGGTGTGATGAGTAAGGGGTACATGTGGTTCGCACTGAACAACTCGACCACGGACTACATAGAGCTCAGTAGGAGGTTGGCACGGAGCATCAAAGGGGTCAACAGACACAACGAGGTCTGTGTAGTGACCAACCAGACAGTGGACGACACACTTTTTGACCACGTCAGGGTGCTGAAGCAGGACGATAGTATCAACGAAGAATGGAAGATGAGCAACGAGTATAAGGCGTTCAGGTTGTCGCCGTTCACCCACACAATAAAACTGGAGGCGGACATGTTGTTCACCCAAAACACAGACTGGTGGTGGTACCATCTATGGCAACATGATCAGGTGTTTTCTTACCATTGCCGCAACTACAGGGACGAGGTGGTCGTGAACAGTTATTATAGGAAACTTTTTGTGAGAAATCACTTGCCTGATGTCTACAATGGACTGCACTACTTTAGGAAAAGCAATAAGGCCAAACAATTCTATGATATTTGTGAGACGATAATAAAAAATTGGCAGATGATCCGAGAACAGGTGTTGATAAACTGTCATGACATTCAACCCACGACCGATGTCGTTTATGCTTTGGCGAATAAGTTGCAAGATCCATTACAAACGAACAAAATAGAATATGACTGGTTCAAATTTATGCACAATAAAAAGCACATCAACGGAGTAAATCCTGCATTTGACAACGACAATTACCTTTATCCCATGAGGTGTGACGAGAAAATTTACATGGGCGGACATGTTCAACAGAGGATCTTGCACTATCACAACAAGAGTATGAGGATTTAGATGCCAGGGTTCTTTGAAGCAATTGGTAAAATTCAACCTAGGGTTAAAAAATACTGGGTCACCATACAGGGTAGAAGTATCGAAGTGAGCCTAGAGAAAAAATTAGAGATACTAAGAGCAGGAGAGGATCGGTACATGTTGGATGGCGAAACTGTAAAGTTAAAACCAGTAACAAAAACAAAGAGGCGTTTTCCGGTTCTTAAGGATTTAGATAGAGATCCCTATTGGATTGACACAGAGGAAAGGTACACATGGCAGATAGAGTCAGAATAAGTGATCTTGATTTCGTGTACATCTCCTTCAAGGAGCCCAACAAGGAAGAGAACTGGGCGGACCTCAAGAACAAGGTGCCATGGGCCAAGCGTGTTGACGGCGTGGTGGGTTTTGACAACGCACACAAGGCCGCGGCAGACGTGGCTGAGACCGATTTCTTCATAAGCGTTGACGGTGATAACATCATTGATGAGAAATTCCTTTTGGAGACACTGGACTGGACCAAGACAGACAAGAAAGCAGTACACAGGTGGAGAGCAAGGAACAACATAAATGGCCTGGTGTACGGCAATGGAGGATTGGTTGGTTGGTCTAAAGACACTTGCCTAAACATGCGGACACACGAAAACGCTGACACCGAAGAAAACCAGATAGATTTCTGCTGGGGAGTGCCACACGAGAATCTGCACAACTGCTATTCCACGACAGTCATAAATGCAACACCACAACAGGCGTTTGTGGCAGGCTACAGGGAAGGTGTCAAGATGAGTACTGACAAGGGAAAACCTATAACAGCCAAAAACTATTCTAAGTCCATTTGGAGACAAAATTTAAAAATGTTAAGCACTTGGTGTACGATAGGTGCGGACATACTCAATGGCAAATATGCCATGCTGGGTGCGAGGATGGGTTGTTTCTACACTGTGCTTGAACCCAATAATGAACTTTTCAAGATAAGGGATCTTGATGAGATGCAAAATTATTTCAACCAAGTGGATATAGAAAACATAGATGACCAGTTACAGTTGTTTGGTAACAGCCTAAGACAACAACTGGACATACCTATAGCAGAGTATTGCGAGGATGACAGCAAGTTCTACAGATTTATAATGCCACAACACATCAACAAGGGAGTGCAAGATCGTGAGTACCAGTGATTACAAAGCAGACGCCTTGAAAGTCAAGGATAGACTACAAGAAGTTTCCCCGACCATGTGTCTGGCAAAGTGGAACCAGACGTCACTGCACCTGCCCACTGGACTTACGAACTCGTGCTACCATCCGCCACTGCACGAGATAGATGCAACAAAACTGAAAGACAATCCCGCGGCACTTCACAACACAAAGGAGAAACTGCATCAGCGTCAACAGATGTTGACGGGCGAGAAACCTGCGGGCTGTAGTTACTGCTGGAACATAGAGAAGACTGGCGAGATGTCAGACAGGCACTACCGTTCCGGAGAGCCATGGGCCATGCAGGACTTTGACCACATCAGGAAGAATCCCATAGACGAACGTTGGACCCCCAGATATGTGGAGGTGAACTTCAGCAACGCTTGTAACTTCAAGTGCAGTTATTGTTCACCACAGTTCTCGACCACGTGGGCCAAGGAGGTGGACAGATACGGCGAATATCCTACCACCCCTCCCCACAACGCACCAGAGCACTTCCAGGGTCGTAGGAGTCCCATACCCAACAGGGAGGAGAACCCCTACGTGACCGCTTTCTGGAAGTGGTGGCCAACACTGTACAAGAATCTCAAACACTTCCGTATGACGGGCGGAGAACCCATGATGGACAAGAACACGTACCGGGTGTTCCAATACATAATGGACAACCCCAAGCAGGACCTACACCTCAACGTGACCAGCAACATGTGTCCGCCGGACAACAAACTGAAGGAGAAGTACTTCAACATGGCACAGGAGATATGTATGCAGGAGAAGGTCGAACACATGATGCAGTTCGTGAGCGTGGACGCATACGGCAAACGTGCGGAGTACATACGTGACGGACTGGACTTTGACCGCATGATGGACAACGTGGAGGAGTTTCTGGACAGGATACCCGGACGTAATTCGATCACATTCATATGCACCTACAACAACCTCAGCATAACCAGTATGGACAAACTGCTGGAGAAGATATTGGAACTGCGTACCAAGTACTCTAAGACCTACCAGAGGGTGTGGTTCGATGTGCCACTGCTTAGACAACCCGCATGGCAACAGATCACACTGCTTCCTGAGTCGTACCAGGCCATACACGAGGCGAACATAGAATACATGCAGGCCAATTCCGGTGAGGCGAACGGGCTACACATATTCAAGGATTTCGAGATCCAGAAGATGCAGAGGAATCTCGCTTACTGGCGCGAAAACGCGGACGCAAGTACGCAAAACAAAAAAAACTTTTACGCCTTCTTTAACGAACACGATCGCAGACGTCTCACAAGGTTCTTGAACACCTTTCCTGAGATGGAAGAATTCTGGGAGGAGTGCAGGAACGCATGAATGATCTAGAATACAAAAAACAAGTATTAGACACAAAGAGTTCAAGTTTCTGTGGAGCCAAATGGTATAATGCCACAATATGGTTAGGATCGGGAATGACCACGAGTTGCCACCATCCCTTGCCACACAAGATCGACCTCGAAGAGATAAAAACAAATCCCAGTGCGATACACAACACTGTGCAGAAGAAAGAACAACGAAGACAGATGCAGTGTGGTGAGAGGCCTGCAGGGTGTGAGTACTGCTGGAAGATAGAAGACGTTGGCAGAGACAACATAAGCGACAGGGTATATAAATCTAAGATATTCACCAATGGTGATCTGCAAAATGCATATGAATCACCTTATACGGATAATGTTAATTTGAAAACACTTGAGATTGCATTTGACAGGACATGTAATTTTGCCTGTACGTATTGTAATCCGCAATTCAGTTCTACGTGGGCAAACAACATCAAAAGACAAGGGCCATACACAGGATTGAAGTCGGACGGACGTAACCATTTCACCCATGCACACGATTCAGCGGAACCATACAAGAAGGACGAGACAAACCCATACGTTGAGGCATTCTACAAGTGGTGGGAATCGGATCTGCACAAGAGTTTGGATGAATTAAGGATCACGGGCGGAGAGCCGATGATGAGTCCCAACCTGTGGAGGTTGTTGGATTGGATAGAAACACAGGGGGACAAAATGAACCCAGACATGCGTATTGCCATCAACTCTAATCTAGGAGCGAAGCAAAGCATTATAGATAGATTCAAAACGAAACTGAAAGGGTTCAAGAATTTTCATTTGTACACAAGTTGCGAAGCCACTTTCGATCAGGCAGAATACATCAGGGATGGATTGGACTTTGGGACATGGCATTCTAACCTTTTACACATGATGGTGGACAAAGTACCTTCTGAAATACACAACATGGCAACCATAAATGCTTTGTGTTTAGAAACACTGCCTGAGTTTTTAGAGAAGATGGTTTGGTTCAAAAGTGCGAGTAAAGTGTATGGACCAACAATTAATTACACACTCAATATATTGAGGTTCCCTAGTTTTCAGTCACCCCTGGTGCTACCAGATGACCTTAGAAATAAATTTAAGGGTGGTTTGGTAAAGTTCTTAACTAGTAATAACAGATGGTTGGAGAGCATGGAAATAGATCAAACACAGAGATTAATAGATTACTTGGATGTGGTTAAAACACCGCATGCGGGTGCGGCCGAACAGAGCAAGTTACAAAAAGACTTCAAGGAATTCTACAGTCAGTACGACAAACGATCAGGCAAGGACTTTGAAAAGACTTTCCCAATAATAGGAGAATGGTACCGTGGCATATGAGTACGGGGCGAAAGAGCCTGAGAAACTAAAAATTAAAGACATGACTCCTAAAGAGAAGGAGTTATTACTGGATAGTAATACTTTCTGTATGATGCCATGGTTGCATATACATGCTTTCCCTGATGGCAGGGCATATCCTTGTTGTTTTGCGTTGGATAGATATCCTGTTGGCGACCTTAATAAAAACTCAATGGCAGAAGTTTTTAACAATGACGAGATGAAAGGTATAAGGAAAAACATGTTGGCAAACAAAGCCAGCAAACATTGTGGCAAATGTTATGATCAAGAGAAGTCGGGATTTTTCAGTTTACGTCTCAGTTCGAACAAACACTTTGGACACAATATTGGGATGGTGGAAAATACGCAACCTGACGGTACTGCTGACTTTGTTATAAAGTACTGGGATATAAGATTTAGCAACCTATGTAATCTTGCCTGCAGGAGTTGTGGTACGTGGTTCAGTTCGAACTGGTATGAGGACCATAAAAAATTGACAGGTGCACCACCAAATCATGCAAAGATAATGAAAGTTGGCAGGAGCAGTGATGACATATGGGAACAGATGTTGGAACAGTTTGACCATGTTGAACAATTTTACTTTGCAGGTGGAGAGCCGATAATAATGGAAGAACATTACAGGATATTAAAAGAACTGGACAGACGTAAGATGTATCATGTAAGACTCATATACAACACAAACTTCACGAGAACAAAATACAAAGACATTGATGTATTAGAGTTATGGAACAAGTTTGATTCCGTATCGATAGGTGCAAGTTTAGATGCCGAAGGAGCCAGGGGAGAGTACATGCGTAAAGGCACAGTATGGAAGGATGTGGTGGCGAACAGGAAACGTATGTTAGAAGTTTGTCCTCAAGTTGACTTTTACATTTCAAGCACAGTGGGACTTATTAATGCACTTCACATATCAGACTTTCACAGGAATTGGGTGGAGCAAGGCCTGTTGAAACCGCAGGACTTCAACTTCAACCTGTTGCAATATCCATACGCACAGAGGATTGATCTTTTACCAGATTCCTACAAGCAAAAAGTCAAAGAAAAGATCGAGGCACATCTGGAATGGTTGCGTCCTCTGGACGGTCTTACTAGGGCGACCAAAGGGTTTGAATCTGGTCTGGATTACATGATGAGGAGAGACAACAACAAGGACATACAACAGTTCAAAGACACCATGAAAAAGATGGACGTGATCAGGGACGAAAACATATTGGAAACATTTCCAGAATTAGCGGAGTTGTATGAAGAGAATTAAACCCAGCGAAGGCAACAAAACATTCTGCATGGCGCCATGGACGCACACATATCTATCTCCCCAGATGGAACGTAGATTGTGTTGTAGTTCACGTGAGGATTCAAAAACATTCAATCAGTATATCGACCTTAATAAAACATCACAACCTTTCTCACCAGACACCCTCGAGAAACATTGGAACAGCGAGTATTTGAAAAAAATTAGGGTTGATCTAATGCAAGGTAAAGAAATACCTCAATGTCAGGTGTGTAATGGCAAACTTTTATCTGTTGCGACATATAGGTCGCATTTCAACAAGTTATACGAAGAGCAAATCGACGAAGCCTTTGACAGCACGAGGGATGATGGGCACACAAATATGAAAGTTACAAGTTGGGATTACAGATTCAACAATCTTTGTAATTTCAAATGTAGGATGTGTGGAGATATGTTAAGTTCCAGTTGGGAAGCGGAGAACAAGGAGACAGGTGACTGGAATCCGGAAAATCCCGCACAGATGTGGATGAGGAAAGACATCAAAGCAGAAATTGACAAATTCCATGATCAACACATAATAAAAGAATTCAAAGACGCTGTTGAGTCAAAATCAATTAAAGAGATATATTGGTGTGGAGGAGAGCCATTGATGTGGAAGATTCATTGGGAATCGATGAAAAGGATTATAGAGTTAGGATATCACGATAGTGTAAGCATTAGATATAACTCCAACATGAGTAGGATAAATTTTTATGGTATGAATTTGTTTGACGATATTTTAAGCAAGTTCAAATATTGGAATATCTTGGCCAGCATTGACGGTGCGGGCGAAGTCGGAGAGTATGTGAGGACAGGTTTGAAATGGGATGAATGGGTTGCAAACATGAAGTATGCAAGAAAGTTTATGAAAAATCGAAGAGATCTAAGGATAGATTTGACAATGACCATGCCAGGCATGGTAGGATTGACAGATATGATTGATGCGGCCGAGGACATAGACATAGACATCCTCGCAAAACGTGTGTTTGGATTTGATCCAACAAACTTATGGTCCCCTATGTGTATTCCACGTAAAATTTTAGACAGAATTGTAGATGATTGTTTGACTAAAAACAAGAAGCGATTTACTAAACACATTTATTTCTACACAGCACTACAAGACCTTAAACAAAAGCCAACCTATGACGAAACCTATAGCAAAAATGAATACGAGGACGGACTTAGGAAAGGCAAACAAACGGTAGAGAGGTTAGATCGTATCAGAAACACAGACATAAAAAAAATATTAGCAAGGGACGAAGAATTATTGGAATGGTGGAAAAGTATATAAAGTCGAATGTATGTCCGCTTCCTTGGACGCACCTCGAAGTTGATGTCAACGGCGGAGCATCGCCCTGTTGTTTGTACAAAGGTAGTGTACCAAACGTAAAGGTATACGAGCAGAATCTCAAGTCAATACAAGATACCGAATACATGAGTAACTTGCGAGAACAGTTCAGGAATGGAGAACGTCCTGAGGGTTGTCAGAGTTGTTGGCAGGAAGAGGACGCAGGTAAAACAAGCAAAAGACAGAATTCAATATATAAGATGAAGACGAGTCTAACGGACTGGACACCTGATAGCGAGCCAACACTGAAGTTCATTGACTTTAAGTTAGGCAACGTGTGTAATTTGAAATGTAGGATATGTGGTTCCTGGAGTTCCTCGAAATGGGCACAGGAAGAGATAGATTATGAGACAGCCAAGGGCGGAGATAATCTCGTGGCTAGAAAACAACTGAAGGAGGGTGGATGGCCGAAACGTAATCCACAGTTCTTCGAGGAGTTACAGGAAGATCTAAAACACGTTGAGTACTTTGAGTTCACGGGTGGGGAACCATTTATGATCAAAGATCACTTCAAGATACTGATGCACTGCGTGGAGAAGGGATATGCTAAGAACATTGATATACACTACAACACAAACGGAACACAATTACCACCACAAGAGATATTTGACCTATGGTCATACTTCAAACACGTTGAAGTGGCGTTCAGCATAGATGATGTGGGAGAACCATTCGAATACCAACGTCATCCTGCCAATTGGAGAGAAGTTAGTGCTAATCTCGTCAAGTTCAAAGAAATGAAGACACATAATATGCACTTCCAGATATGTTCAACGGTGAGCATATTCAACGTGTTCAACTGGGCCAAGATAGCATTATGGGTTGCACAGTTTCAACCCAAGTTCTTCTACGTTAACACCTGTTTCGACCCAGACGTGTTCAATATACAGACACTGCCAAAGCAGGTCAAAGACATAGTGGTGGACAGGTATGGTATGCTGAGTGACTATCAACCCAGTATACGGTTCATGAACGCCGCTGACAGAGATACGCCAGAAATCAGAGAACAACGTAAAGCAAGGATTTTACAGACAGACAAGTACAGGAAAGAAAATTTCGGAGAAGTGTTCCCTCTTTTAAATAACATTTTGAAAATATATGACTAAGAAATTCATAGCAGGTGGTTGCAGTTTCACGTTTGGCCACGAATTGAGTGATGACGTTGACGGTAGTGTGCCGTCCAAGATGTCGTGGGCTCATGGTTTGAAATTGAATTCAAGCGATCAGTACGTGTGTGCCTCGCATCCGGGCAGTGGTAACTCCGGCATAGCCAGGCGGGTGTTCGAAGCCATAGGAAGCAAAGGCAATGATGTAAAGTGTGTGGTGGTAATGTGGAGTTTTCTTTCTCGATATGATTGGGCAATGCCAAGACACAGGGCATTGGAAAAGACCAGGTGGGCTAGTATATCGCCATGGGACACTGATGCAGGAAATGAAGAGGCATTCAGACATATCGCTGGATCAGAGACACAACAAGAGCAATGGAGGACAAGGAGAGATACCTTTGAAGAGACCGGCGTAAAATCATTTGCAGAAGCAATATACAAATATGCGGCAAATCAGTACCATGAGACATATCTCAGTTGGAAAAGCATCATCTGGTTACAAAATATTTTGGAAAAGAAGAACATACCGTTCATGTTCACACTAGCAGACAACACACTGTTCTATAACGAATTCAAACACCACAAGGACCAGGACAGTTTAATGAGTGCATTGTACCATGAAATAGACTTTACCAAATGGTTCTCTTTTGGAGAGAGGATGATGGGGTTCAATCAATGGGCACTACTCAATGATTATCCACGTGGGACAACACATCCACTTGACGAGGCACATCGAGATGCTGTACAATTAATGTTACCAACTTTTAACAAACTGATAGGAGACAGATAATGTTCACTTGGATAAAAAACCTGTTCAACAAGATCCGGCAGGAGATCAAATACAGGAAGAGATTGAAAGAACTCAAGAAGAAAGATCCATTCATATACAAATAGGATGGTACTAACAAAAATTAAGAAAGCGTTGGAAAAAACGCCACGGTTCAAACTAGTAGAAATGCCCTACATAGATGTAACGGAAGATCCTGTGCGACCTGAGTTGAGCCTTGAGTTCAGACAGGCCTACGGCAGGAAGATCTACGGGATCAAGGACGAGGAGGGCGACATAGCGGCTGTGATGTGTTTCGCATTCACACATGGTATCCCCAAGAGTGTGGAGGAGATGGACACAATGAGCCGTGACGCCGCCATGCAGGCCATACACAGGGCAGGACAACAAGGTTCGATAGCGATAGCCTACACAGTGTGGGCCAAGAAGAAAGGTGGCGGAAAGCACATGGTCAACGAGGTGTACAAGATGATCAAACAAAGCAATCACCTTAACAGACTGATCACATTGAGTCCATTGACGGACATGGCGAGGAAGTTCCACCTCAAGAATGGAGCCAAGGAAGTGCAGGTGAACCTCACAACACAGAATTTCGAGTACGATGTAGAGTTGAATGATTGGGAGAAGTTCAGGGACAGGGCGAAAGGATGGTTCAACATCAAATGAACTGTTTAGGATTGTTCTTGGCACTTTCAATGCACGTTGGTCTCGAGGCCAATTACAACAACATACATCCACATGCCAGGTGCACAATGGACGACAATATAGCAGGTGTGTATTACAACTCCGAGGACAGGATCAGCACATACGTAGGCAGAGAATTTGAATTGGACGAATACTGGACTTTAGAATTAGGATTGGTCACAGGATACAAGTCAGAGGACATATTGCCCATGGTGAGATACAAAGCAGGAGGATTGTTTATCTCTCCAGCATACGAGAAGCACAACGGCGAAGAGAATTACGGTGTGGTGTTAGGATGGGAAATAGGTAGATGAGGATACTAGGAATTAACTGCATGAATCACGATGCCGCCATGGCTGTGGTGGACTACAGTTCAGGAACAGGTGAGATACTGTGGGCCGCACATGCGGAACGTTACAGCAAGGTCAAGAACGATCACTATCTGAACCAGAAGATAGTGGACGAGGCCAATACGTTTGGACCATTTGACAAAGTGGTGTACTATGAGAAACCTTTACTTAAAAAGATGAGACAGTTCTACGCAGGACAGTATGGACTGGCAATGAGTTACACGGAGATGCCACAATGGCACTTGGATCACTTTGGTATCAAGATAGATGAGTACGTCAAACACCATGATTCACACGCCGCCGCAGGATACTTCACGTCACCGTTCCGGGACACAGGAGCAACGATACTAACAGTGGACGCAATAGGAGAGTGGGACACCGTTTCCATATCAACGGCGGACAAGAATCACATAGAAAGAAAAGAAACCATACAGTATCCACACAGTGTAGGAATACTGTACAGTGCATTCACACATCGTTGTGGACTGAAACCCGCGGAAGAGGAATATATCCTGATGGGCATGGCCGCGTACGGAACACCAAAGTACAAACAGAAGATCTACGATGACTTCGTGCATCAAACACCTTTCAAACTAAAACAAAATTTACACAGGGGATTGAGTGACTGGGAACCGAACGCAGATGTCATGGACATAGCGGCCAGCATACAGGCTGTCACGGAGGAATGCCTCGCAGATCTATGGACGAGAGCATCCAAGTATGGCAGTAAGAATTTAGTTTATGCGGGAGGAGTCGCCTTGAACTGTGCGGCCAACAGGGTCCTAGCAAACATGGGCTTGTTTGACAACATATGGATAATTCCAAACCCAGGTGACGCGGGATCTAGTTTGGGTTGCATTGCCGCACACGAGAAAAAACATCTTGACTGGCAACATCCATTCCTGGGACACGAGATAGATGGCGAGTATCCTGTGGACAGTCTGATTAAGGAATTGAAGGAAAACAAGATGGTGGGAGTGGCCAGTGGCAGGGCGGAGTTTGGTCCCAGGGCACTTGGTAATAGATCACTGTTGGCAGACCCCAGGGGTGAGGACATCAAGGATCTGGTAAACTCGATCAAGAAAAGACAGAAGTTCAGACCATTTGCTCCAGCCATACTAGAGGAGGATGTAAACGACTATTTTGAACTTCCTAAAGCAGTTCAAAACACCCCTTATATGCAATTTACAGCGGCGTGTACTGCTGGTAAAGACTTCCCTGCCATAATACATCATGATCACACTTCTAGGGTTCAAACGGTGCGTAAGACGGACAATCCAGGGTTCCACGCACTGCTCACAGAATGGAAACGACAGACGGGTTGCCCTATACTTTTGAATACCAGTTTGAACATAAAGGGACAACCGATCGTGAACGACAGGGAGGATGGTAAGGCATTTACCAACAAATATGGGGTAAAGGTACTAGGATGAAATATGCCATGATTTTATTGTTACTGGTTGGATGTGGAATAAAACCATTAGCAACATGTGGGGTAGATTTAAAAAAAGAAACTATAAAAGAAATAACCGACAGTTGTACTGACAATCCACAAGTTGGTGTAAAGAAAGAATTCTAATGATCAAGTTTGGAGGAGTGGACAGGATATATGATGCCTACAGTTGGAGGATCACACGTAGGGCGAAAGAAGTTTGGCGTACAGGCGATGTCATAAGCAGTAGACACACTGTAGGATCTTGGCTAGACAAGTTTGAAAAGTCTGTAGCAAAATTCACAAAGAGGAAATATGGAGTAGCGGTGGGTAGTGGCACCGACGCACTTTACTTCGCCCTACGTGCCAAAGGAATAGGACCAGGGTCCACTGTGTTATGTCCAGCGGTCAGTTATTTGGCCACTGCTGAAGCGATCAAAAGGACAGGGGCAACTATAACTTTCGTTGATGTGGACAGGAAAGGATTAATAGCAAATCTACCTGTCACGATTTTACCTGATGCTTTGGTTTATGTTAATCTTTTTGGCAATCTTGCAGATTACGATAGATTACGGAAATATTGTGAAAAACACAAGATACCTCTTATAGAAGATGCCGCACAGAGCCTAGGAAGTTTTTACAAAAAAATACCAAGTGGCAAATTAGGTGACATAAGCAGTCTCAGTTTCGCACCAAGCAAACCACTACCGTGCTTTGGCAACGGTGGAATGGTTCTCACAGATGATCAAGAAGAAGCAGATTTTATACGAAGCCTAAGATACCATGCAGTAGGTACGGGAAAATTAGAACACGGTTACAACAGTTGTCTCAGCAATGACCATGCAAATGTATTGAATTTTTTACTGTCAAAATACAAAGGACTTTTATCAAAGTCAAAGAAAGTTCGAAGTTGGTACACAAAAAAATTAAACGACATCGGGATAAGCTCGATAGAATCAAACTCAGACACAACGTCCAACAATCACAAACTTGTTATCAGGACACAAGACAGGGACGGACTGAAAGCATTTCTCAACAGGAAAGGGGTACAGACACAGGTGCACTATCCACAACCCATGTCCAAAATGAAAATGTTTGACACAGGCCAGACGATGCCAAATGCTGAAAGTTTCTGTCAGGACGTGTTGTCATTGCCCATACACCCATACCTGACGAAATCGGAAGTGCTCTATGTGTGCAAGTGTATCAGGGAGTACTATGGCATTTGATAGCGTACAGGTAAGATTCCAGAAAGTAACAAATTTCAAATCGCCGTTTGCGAACACCAGGGTTGTGCCCTTCGTAGGCAGTTACTTTGAAGTGCTCAAGAGCGTGGTTGATGATGTGACCACGGAATACTTTTGGTTCTTCTCCAACTTCGTTGATCTCAAGACCGTGGACACTGATTACATTCCCGAACAGCACGAAAGCAAACAGATACACGTTTGGTACAACACCCATCCTTTAGGAGGCACCAACAAGGAAGGCCACGTGATGTTGATACCCACGCAGGAATTCAAAAAACAGATGCACGAGCTAAAATATCTAAGGGACTACAAGGACATAAATTATCATGCACATGACAACCTGTACCAGCAGATAATAACCAAGACAGCATTCAAACTGAAAGATCCATACAAGGCATTAGAGGCCAGTGACAATTTCTATGTGTGGATGCACAACAAAGACCTTGACACGTCCATAATACCTAATTTCTATCCAAGTTTCTGGGAAGACGTAAAGTTATACACATGGGGCAAGACCAATGATGTGATGCTGGTACCCAATAACAAAGGCATAAAACAATTCTATGACATTAGAAGGAGTGTAAATTACGACCTAGACTACTCAGTCAAACCAATGGATATAGTATTCATTTCGTATGATGAACCAAGTGCAGAAAGTAGATACAAAAAACTTAAAGCGAAATTTCCCAGGGCCAAATGGTGTAAAGGTGTTACAGGTCAAACACTGGCATACATAACAGCCGCTTCTATGAGCGATACAGATTACTTTTTCGCGGTGTTCCCAAAGAACGAGCTGGCGGACGATTTTGATTTCAGTTTCCAACCAGACAGATTACGGAATCCGTGTCATTACATTTTTGACTGCTACATTCCCATCATAGACCTAAGATATGGATGGGGAGGAGTGATACTGTACAACAAGGATCTTGTGTACAAAACAACCAAGCCTGATCTAGATTTCACCATGTCGCAGGCACATCATTCTGTGCCAATTTTATCTGCGATAAGCAACTGCAACGAAACACCATTGCTGGCATATAGGTCATCCTTTAGGGAAGTGATCAAACTATTACAGATGAAACCCACTGTTGAATCACAGTACAGGTTGAAGAAGTGGCTGACAATGGGCAAAGGTGTCAACGCTGAATGGCTACACCGAGGTGCTGTGGATGGCAAGGAATACTACGAAACCTACAAAGATGATTATACCAAATTGATGTATTCTTATAATTACGAATGGATCAAAGACAAACTTAAATCGTCATACCCAACTGAAACTTGGGATTGATCTCCAAATTTTCAAAATAGAAAGGCTGTTGCAGGAACCAATTCAAATAATTTGGTATGCCTTCTTCGATGTCTATGGTTGGACTAAAATTCATCATGGTCTTTGCTTTATCGCTGTTAAGCGTGTCTCTGTTAGGATAAAAAGAATCGTGTGGTTTAGTTATTATCGTGCCCACTCCTAATTTACTCCTGATTATCTCAGCGGCATCTACTATCTTCCTGCCATTACCCCTAGTGCAGTTGAAGGTCTCATTTACGACTTCGTTTGTTGTGGCCAAAGCGAAATAGTTCGCCACGTCTAGCACGTTTGAGAAATCTAACTTGTTGTCAGGACCTTGCACGGTCATCTCACCTGTGGTGAGTGCGGCCTTCGTGAGTTGGCTTATTACCCTCGTGATTGTGTCCTTCTCTCCGTATAGAGCAGATGGTCTCATGATTACATAGTTCAACCCATATTCTCTGTTCCAAATCTTACACATTATCTCACCTTGTCTTTTGTATGATCCATAAAGCGTGTTTGGTTTTGGTACTACAGTCTCATCGGGAATTTTATTATCGAACTCTCCATACACCATGCTACTTGATGCATAAACTATTTTCTCAACTTTATGCTTCACACATAAATCTAAAATATATGCAGTGGCAGTAACCATGTTGTTGGTTGCGTCCAACACATTCCTTTTGACCATTCTTGCGTTAGGATATGTTGCCACGTGTATGACCCTGTCCGGTTTGAAATCTTCGAACGTCTGTTCCATGAACTGTAGGTTCTCTATCTGTCCGATGTATTCTTTGTCTGTGCCAGTGATTGATTTTCTTTGATTTAACACAGGATGATATTCCCAATCAGGAAAGGTGTAATATTGATGGAAACAATCAACTATACCAACTGTGTGTCCTTCTGATTTTAATTTTTGACATATGTGACTCCCTATGAATCCATATCCTCCTAGCACTAGTATTCTCATATTGTTCTCCATTTGCATTCAAAGGCCTCGGCATACTTAGAGTCTGTCATCTGTGCTCTATAGGCGGCCAAACCTTTTATGTTGTGTAATAATGTTTCTGAGAAATAACTGGCATAACAACCTACGAGTTCGATCTTTTTATCGATGTGATCGGTTATGTCTACAAAAACATTGGGGTTGAATTGAATATTTTTATTACTGTATGGCCCGCCCTCCATCAGCCAAAATTCTCCTTGATATCTACGTAGTGATGAATTAACAATATGGAATGTGTTTTGATGATCTTGATGATGATCGCCCGGACTGTGTGTGATCACAAGATCGTATTCCTTTCTTTGTACAATTTCATCCATCTGTTGTACAGTATGGCTATCACGTTCCAATATTGGTCTTCCGTCTTCGCTTATGGGATTGTCTAACATTTTGAACTTGATTCCAAGTAATTTTTCAGCGGACTTGTACTCTTTTTGCATCGTACTTCGGTCACGTCTCACGCTTGGTTTTGGAGCATTATCGTTCCTAGCAATGACAATGTCTACTTCAGCACCTTGTTCCATAAAACGTAATAGGCTTCCTGAACAGCCAAGTTCGACGTCGTCTGGGTGTGCACCTATGGCTAGTATTCTTTTGAAGGACATATGACCTCTCTTGTCTGTAGACTTTTTTGTATACACTCTACAATGTATGTAACTCTTTTTGTGTGGGCCAGGTCCGAATCTGGTAATTTATCATTTTCGCAATAGTCTATAAATGCCTGTATCTGACGTTGCAACGGTGACAAAGATCCATTGAAAGTGATATTCTTGTCCGTGTGTTGTATTTGTCGTCCATCCTCGATCAGTTGGCTGATCCACCTGCTTTTGTTTTCTGCATCATTCCATATAAGCGTTCCTTTGTCGGTCACAACACTTATATCTCTGACTTTCTCGTGATAGTACCAACCCATCTGTAGTTGCACAGTGACTTTGCCGTATTTTAAATCACAGGTTACAAAATCAGGCTGTTCCTGTCTCGTGATGTAGATACCTTTGCTGTGTATCTCACTTGGCATTTTTTTTAAAAGATTATCCAGGATCGCAATATCGTGCGGTGCGTAGTGTAGTACAGGGTTTATATCTTTCTGCATTCTGCCCCATGCCAGTCTCCTGTGTTCTATGTGCAGTATCTCTTTGTCAACAACAACCTGTTTTAGAAAATCAAAATGTTCGTTGTACAGCAGGATGTGTCCTGCCATGAATTTTGCATTGGCTGTGTATGGTCCTATCTCGTTACATTCTGACATGTTCATGAATGCAGGTTTCTCTACCAGCACGTGAATACCTTTTCTCAACATAATCTTTGTGATATTCTTGTGTGTTGGTGCAGGTGTGGCTATTATTACCCCATCCGTGGTACCTTGTGTTATTCTATCCAAGGAATCATTTACATCGTACAGGGTCACATTCAGATCCATTGCCTTGGCAGTGTCCACGATCTTGCTACCCCAGTAACCTGTTCCTATAATTGCTAATCTCATAATGATTCTCTGATTGTGTTTATTATAAGTGCAACTTCTTTGTTTGTCAAATATTGATGCACAGGAATAGCCAACCCATTTAGTCCGGCGTATTGGCTGTTGAGAAATACTTGATTGGTCTTGTATGCAGGCGTTTGGTTTAAGGGTATTGGATAGTAGGTTCTACTTTGTATACCCTTGTCCGCTAATGCTTGTTTAATTCTGTCTATGTGTTTGCTCTGTATCACATACTGATGGTACACGTGTACACAGTCTTTGTTTTGATAAGGGACGTCCACTATGTCTTGCAATTCTTTATTGTAAGTCAACGCAATCTCTCTCCTACGTTTATTGTGTTTGTCTAATAATGGTAATTTATTGAGCAACACTTCTGCCTGAATGCTGTCCATCCTTGCGTTCCATCCAACACGTTTGATATTGAATTTTCCTGTCTGTCCATGATTACGCAGTTCTCTTATAGTTTCACAATAACTTTTATCACCGGTAACTGCGCCTGCGTCTCCCCAACATCCTAGGTTCTTGGTTGGATAAAAACTGAAACAGGTCAAATGTGAAAGTCCGCCAACTCTTTTTCCCTTGTAGATCGCACCTGTGCTCTGTGCGGCGTCTTGCACTATCGGTACCTTAAATTTTTTTAGTGCATCGATGTTTGACACAGTGCCGTATAGGTCAACAGGGATGATTGCTTTCGTTCTTTTGGTGATAACATTCATGACCTGCCCAACGTCCATACAAAGGTCTGTATCATTTATATCAACAAAGACGGGTGTCGCACCCACTTGCTTGATTGCTTCCACAGTGCTGACCCAAGTGTAAGGAACAGTTATCACTTCGTCACCCGGTCCTATGCCCAATGCCAGCAGAGATAATTGTAATGCTGATGTGCAAGAACTGACAGCGACACAATCTTCTGCACCAGTGTATTCTGCAAATGCTATCTCAAATTCATTGACCGCAGGTCCGTTGATAAAACTATTTGTAGAAAAGGTCTTTGCAAATACCTTGCTTGGTGATTTTAATTTTTGTTCGTATCCAAACGCTGAAAGATTTATCATTGTTATCTCTTAAAAGTCTTGGCCATTATCAAAGAAGTACGAGATTGCATGTCTCGTTTCAAAGCAGGTATGTCAAACTTTATGTCCACACTCTTTATCTTCAAATAGTTGTCTTCAATTGTTTTCCTCAAGAACCTGGCGATGGTCTCCTGTTTCTTGGTCTTCAGTTCTTTGGCTATGTCGTAGTGTATTGTGAGATTATTTTTTAGAATGATGTTGATGTAGAGCAGGTACTTGACCGGCATGTTCTGGAACTGTAGTCCCTCTAGAACCTCCGGCCATTCCTTGACGAAATCTTGCGTCAACTGTACCCATGTCTTATTCTTTGGCGGTTGTCTTTTTGGCATCCGCTTTCTTGGTAGTCTTCTTTGCTGGTGTTGGTGCATCAGGATCTGCGGCCATGGCTTCCACGGTCGTACCTTTCTCCTTAGCAACCATCTCGTTCAACTTGTTGAGTAGTATCCTACCTTCAGTGGTGTTACCGAAAGTGACCATTATCTCGTTGGTCTTGAACTTCTTGATGTAGTTGTCGTTGTGCATCATGGCCAACATGTTGGTGCCATCTGGGAACGTCTGTCTGCTGGCGAAGTCCGCGAACTCGTCTGCGTCCTGTCCGCCTGCTGATTCAACAGCCTTCATCAATGCATTGTGATACATGTCCGGCAAGAACTTTGTTCCTACTACTAGACAGTTGTTGGGTTCACCAGGTACAGTTCTGTACATGATTACCACCTTTGCTCCACCGTCCACGAGCTCTCCGATGTGTTTGAAGTGTCTTTTTGGACCTGTTTGACCTTCACCTGCTCCTGAGTCTGCACCCATTGGCATGGCTTGATCGTTTACGTTCATTAAGTTTGCCATTATTTTCCTTCCGCAGTCGCCGGCGCCGTTGCTGGTGCTCCTGCTGTGTCTTCAGGTTTCTGTTCCGGTGCCACTTTGGCCAAGAACGCCTGTAGTTTGTTGTATAGGAATCCTACACCCGCCATCTCGTTGGCCTTGAACGCACCCCTCGTGGATGCCACGTCAAGTATGGTAGAAAGATTCTTCAAATCTGCGATTGTTAAGGCAGTTGGATCTGGTTGTCCTTGTGCCGGTGCCTGTGTCGCCTGAGGTTGAGCCGTCGCTGTCTCCTTAGGTGCAGTTGTCTTGGCAGACTTCTTTAAGTTTTTCTTTTTTGTTGCCATTTGTTTTTTCTCCTAATTGCAATTGGTATTAATATACGTATATTATACTAAAATTAGTTATGGAGTGCAACGATTAGTTTTGATTGATTTGGGCAATTCCACTGAGTGCGAACAGGGTCAGGTCTCCTGGATTCTCGAAACCAAGTACAGTGACCGATCTTGATTGATCACCGTGATAAACGACATCTTTGGTAATTGAGTATCTGCCATGGCAGTTCTCGTAGATCCACTTACGCATCTTCTCTATGTCGGCTTCGTGTGCCTTCACTACTGTGTTCACGAAGTGTGGTGGTAATATGTCTAGTTCTCTCTTGAAGAAATTATTTGGATTCACTTTCATCAGGCTCCCCAAACGTCATCGTACATTGGTGGTTCTTCTTTGCTGGCCTTCATTGTGTGTGCTTTACCGTGGAACTGTTTGAATGTGTAGTAGGCCACGAATATCACTGCTAAATGTCCTAGGAACCAACTCAACCATATGTCGGTTCTTATGCCCCAAAAATAGATTGTGAATGCGGTGCTCCAAAGGAAACTTAATGTAACGAGTATCTGGAGTCTCACAGTTTTTGGCAATGCCCGTAGATCGTTTTTGCTGTCGTCAAACAGGATCGTTGCGGCATCTATCATCCAGTTGCGTAGATTTTTAACCTTCTCAAGTTTGCCCGTGTATGGGTTCGTGTTTGGAAATAACATCATTACAACATCCAGTTTAAAATTATCAATATCAACGCCATGATGATTGTGGCCTTTACGATCGCACCGATCATGACAGATAACTCCACAGTGCTATTATTAACAATCCAAAACTCATTATGGATATTGAAACCTCGTTGAAGAACCAGTCTTTGAAAGTTTCCCAAAGCAACCTAATCATTGTACTGTACCGTTAGTCCGAAGGGAGCCTCTATGTCTCTCTCGTATGGGTTGTTGATCAAGAATATTGTGTCACAGTAGTGTTCGTCACCCCACGTCTCGAAAGGCCAACCGTCTGTGAACATCACGAACTTCTTGGGCTCTATGCCCTCTTCCTTCATGTAGTCCCAATTACATTCAAACTCCGTACCACCTCCTGAACCCAGTTCATAGTCCAACAGTTCGTCTGCATTGTCTGGTGTGAACACTTTTGGATTGAATACCGCGGTATCGAATGACCATAAATGTATTCTAAAGTCCTTGTATTGATCCATTATGTTCTTAACTTCTGTAAGGAACTCCTTACACTGGTCGTTACTGATGCTACCGCTGGCATCAAGTGCCAAGCATATGTCAATCATCTCATCATTGTTTTGTCCTGGCAGTATGGCAGATGTGTGCCAACTCTTCCTGCTGGGTCTCATCCAAGTGTAGTCTGACTTCAATGTGCTCATAATCTGTTGTTGAAGTATCTCTCTCCAGTCCATTTTAGGTTCTGTGAGATCCTTAACTAATCTTTGTAGGGCACCTGGTAGGTTACTTGCACCTGTGCTCTGTGCCGCACTCACCATTGCCTCTTTCACTTCATCTCTGATCTTCTTCAATTCTTCTTTGGTGTACACAGGCTTGCCTTTGCCACCCTTCTTGCCATCCTTGCCGTCCTTGCCGGCACCGTCACCTTTGCCCCACTCCTGATGATCATCCATCAGCTCGCCAAGTTTCTCCAACATCTTCTTGCCGTTTTTCTTGGCCTGCTTGTAAAGGTCATCGTATATTCTTTCTGATGCCCAGTCCTTGTACTTGTCGTCCTGGAAGCCTTTGTTCTCACCTTTCTTGCCCTTGGGCATCTCACCGATGTTTGAATCTTTCAATATCTGGTTCACGGCATAGTCCGCCGCGATGTTCCAAAGTTGTGGATCCCTGTCACCAATCCTCACCAACATGTGTTCGAATACATTGTGTAGTACTTCATGACCAAACAAGAACTCTGCTTCCTTGGGTGTGAGTGAATCTATGAACTTGGTGTTGTAGAAGAAGTGCCTACCATCCGTGCCTGCTGTGGGACACCAGTCGTCCGCGTTCACCAGTTTCAATCTAGTTGCTAGATTGCCAAAGAACGGATGCTTCAGTAGTAAGGCGATCCTTGCGGTAACCAGTTTGTCTATAATCTTCTGATCGTGATAATCAACCATTATTTAGACTCCATAGCAGTTATGACATACTTGCCAAACTTCTTATGGAACCTATCAAATGATTTCAACTTGCTAGGATCGAACGGAAGTTTGTAGTTTGTTAAGGCAATCTTCGCACCCATTACAACCAACTCCGTCTCGAAGTTGTCCATCATGTAGTTGAAGAACCTGTCCGCTTGTTCATTCCAAGTTTTGTCTTTCTTCTCGTGTGCCTGTTGTAATTCATAGCACAAAGAAACTGTTAGGGAGTACATCGCTGATATCTCCTTTGTCTTAAGGTCTCGGACCTTACCGCTCAATATATCAGATGGGTTTGGAAGTTGACCGCTAATCTTACGATGATTCATAAACTTAACGGCCAATCCCTCTCCTACGCAACCTGCTACGAGGTCAGTGAGCGTACTTTCTGGCAGGTCGTCTGATAGAAGTTGGCTTACGAAACTCCATGATCGTGGAGTTGCGAATGATCTAGAGCTACCTCTAGGATCGAAATCGTATAAATCTTGTTTGGCGAATGTGCAGTAACCCACCACATCTGCGTGTACGTGTTGGTTGGTCGCCCATTCCATCCAGTCCTCGAAGTCCACCCTTAGTTCAACGTGGACGAATCTGTTTGCCAATGGAGCCGGCATCCTGTAAGTGACACCCTTGTCTGAGTCTCTGTTACCTGCCGCAACGATCGAAACGCCTTCTGGTAGGTGATACTGTCCTACTCTTCTGTTCAAGATAAGTTGGTATGCCGCCGCCTGTACAGCCGGAGCCGCCGAGTTTAACTCGTCCAAGAACACTATCGCCTTACTCTTGGGATCAGTAGGCAGTTCTGCCGGACTCGCCCAAACCATGTTGTTCTCTTTTGAGTTGTAATAAGGGATACCTTTGATGTCTGTTGGCTCCCATAGTGGAAGTCTGATGTCGATCACTTCTCTGCCTTCTGCGTCTGCGATCTGTTTAACGATGTCTGACTTACCAATACCTGGTGCACCCCACATCATTATGGGTCTCTGTAATTTGATACAATGTGTTAATGCAGATTTCGCCTCGTTGGGTGAAACTGTTCTGTTCTGACTGCCTATTGCCGCCTCTTTGTTTTTGTTAGCTCTTGCCATTTAGTACACTCCTGTTTAAATGTTTATAATATCATTATAGCAGGATTGTGTTATACGTCAACCTCACAAAAGTCGCATTAACATTGACTTTTTACATATATTTGAAGAAATCTGGAATATAACTGGTTACTTTTATAGACCTTCTAGTATCTATAGAGTGGATATATGACTGCAATTCTTTACTTGCATTCATTTGTTGTGGCGTTGTTAGTATTTTTTTTAAATTTTTTAAACCTATGTTAAATTTCAAATTGTTACGTATTTTATGTTTTTTTGAGAAATTGTTAATATCTTCGAGCATTTTTTGTTTTAATTTTTTTGGTGCATTTCTAATATCGAGATAAGGATGGCCTGTTACATAAGATAAATTTAGACCTAGGTCTTTATTATTTTGTTTAAATTTCTGTTGCATATCAGCAATCCACATTAAAAATTCATAGAAGTTGAACATACCAAGTACCTGTAAAGTTATTTGTAGATTCACTTGAATTTTTTTCTCAGAAAGTTTTATAAGATTTTCTTCAATCTTTTCAAAATTACTAGGGTACCTGATGTAATTGTTCACTAGACCAAACGAATCAACACTGGCATTTAGATCTACGGTTTTAAATTCATCTAGAAGATAATAAAATTTATTGTTCGTATTTGTTAAATTGGATATACAATCTACTTGAATATTATGAATTAATTTGTTGTCTTTCAAATATTGAAAATAGTATTCGAATTCAGGCATAAGACTTGGCTCGCCGCCTTGTATTGTGAGATATTTCACATTATGTGACATCTTGCAAATGATATCTAACTTATCTTGAGAGATTGACAAGACTTCTTTGTTGCCTAATTCTTTGGCCCATTGTGAACTACGATCAGGACCACACATTACACATTGTAAATTACAAAGGTTACTGAAGTCGAGATCTAGTGCAGTTGGGCTTTCCATTTCATTTAAATCTTTGTATCTAGCGTTGTAATGATTTCTGAGACTTAACTTCCCTAGTGTTTCTTCGTCATAACATTTTTGGCAGGCCGGCACATTTGCACCTTTTTTCATCTTGTTTCTTACCTCTGCCAAGTATTTGCTATTCCAAAATTCTTTGCCGGAAATTAGGTTAGATCGATCCGGGCCAGATACTCCACAACAGAGTCTACAACCGCCATGCGCCGATTGGAATCCAACAAAAGGCATCCGACAATATGTTTTATTATTTTCCATCATTTATGTACTTGTGAAAGTCCGGTATGTAATCTGTTATTTTGATATTTCTTTGCTTATCAAGATTACTTACATTGGTTATTAATAAATTTAAAGCCTCATTATTTGCAGGGGTTGAGATCATTCTTTTCATAATCAATGACATTTCGGTTCGCCACGCGGTGTTATGTTTTAAATTGTTATTTTTCATGAACAATTTTACATCTTTTATAAACTTATCTTTCAAATTTTTTGGAGCAAAGAACGGACTATATTTTTCTGGAGTCTCGACCTTCATTGGCACAATTTTAAATAGTTTTCCTTTGGCTTCAAACACATTTTCAATTTTTTTACACCAATGTAGGAATTCAAAGTAATTAAACATGGATAGTATGTTGATGGTGTTAAATATCTCCACCTCTGTGTTAGGTGCAAGTTCACTCATTTCCAATAAATTTTTTTCTATTTGTGAGAATTTGCTAGGCCAACGTATGTAATCATTTGCATATTGGTATGAATCTACACTAACGGTCAATCTCACCTTCTTGAATTTTTCCAACAATTTGTAAAATTTTTTGTTAACGTTTGTTGCATTTGTAATCATCATCAATTCTATGTTTTTGAGTAGCCCTTTTTGGTCAAGTAGAGAGAAATAGTGATAGAATTCTGGCATTATGGTTGGTTCTCCGCCTTGTATACATATGCGTTGTACATTATCAGATATATCTGCAAGGTCATCGATCATGGCAGTTGTTATGCTAGACACAGATTGGCCAATATCCTTAGCCCATTCCGAACTTCTCATAGCACTGCACATCACACACTTTAGATTACAAAAATTAGAAAAGTCTAGGTCAAGATGCGTTGGTAACTCTTTGACTGGCAGATCTTTATAAACATTTCCAAAAGTTCTCATACTGTTCAAGCCGTTTGATTCGCTTCTATAACAGTGATGACATCCTTTTACATGAGCACCAGCGTTCATTTTTTTTAGTGCTTCTGCACGGACCTCGCCTTTCCAAAATTCTGAAGGTAAAACACTTTTTTGTTTGTTTGAATTAATACAACAAAGGCCAATCCCTCGATGAGAAACAAACATGCCTTTTGATATGTGATTGCAGTAGGTTTTACTAATCATCTTTCTGCTCGTCCATCTTGCTCATTGCACGGGCAAGTCCGTATTTGGTAATATCTCCGGCGAAAAGCATCAGTTGTAGGGCCATTTTCTCCATTGTGACGATGATCTTCTTCTTGTCCACGTAGTAGGGACAGTCAACGAATTCGTCCAACCACAGGTATGTCTGTGGCGTGAATATTACCTTGGCAGGGAATTTGATATCGTAGGTCTTGATGTCTAATTTTTCAATAATCTCAAGACCGTGTTTGGTTAGTCTCAGTGACCTAGCCTGATAACTTTCCCTTACATTCTGCCACCAAGCATAGTAATTGTTCTTGATAGTTTCGTCGTGTATGGGTTGATCTAATAACTCCATTAAAGTTCGTGTGTAGGCAGTCTTGCGATCCATACTGCTATTTAACGGGTGCAATTAACGTTTGAATTTTTCGCCTGTTTTTAAAAGGTAAACGCCAAACTTGTCTGTGTTGTGCTGTGTGTTCAGTTTCTTTGCCAGGTTCTCCGCGTGTCCTGGATTTGAGAATGAAACTTTCTTGTACTTTGGACCAGGATAGTTTGCGACCAAACTTGATGATTTCAAATTGATTGGTTTACCATCATAGAACACCGCCCAAATTCCTTCCGCGGCTAGGACCTCGTCCAATTTGAAGGTAGATTTATTGCTGTGTTGCAACAGCACTGTGGGTTTTGGTCTGCTCATAGATTCACTCTTTACTATTTGTATTTACCAGAAATCTTATCGTGTGTGAGTATTGAACGGGTCCGTGGGGGTTATCGTTGCAACCTATTGACGTTATTTCTTCTCGCCAAACTCGCCACCATCCATTTCTATGTTGATGGTCTGTGCTTCTCTGGCCGTCTTTAGTGCCTCTATTATCTCTTCCTGGATTGTGACCATACGAGTCATCACCTGTGTGAGACTGTCTGCCAGTTGATCGGCCTCCTTGGCAGGGATCACGATCTGTCTCTCACCTTTCTGGCGAAGCGTTCTGATTCTGCCTATGAGATCTTCTATAGGTCTAGTTTGAATCTTGGAATTGTTTGACTGCGTCATTTAGTACCTGTTGCATTTCTAGTTTGGTCTTGATTGGTCCTTTGTATTCGTACCTCGAAAGTGTGATCATCTTTGGACAGTATGCTTTCCTCCAGCCTTTTTCAAAACAGATTATATAGTAACCTGCACAGAACTGACTTTTGCTCTTAGGTGTCTTTGTGTAAACCGGTAATTGTTTCTGCACATCAAACATGGGATTGTAAGGATGTTGGCTACAAGGGTATCCGTGTACATCAAAGTTGTCCGTTTGCACTTCCTCTTCGGGTTTCTTGATGTTTGATTCGTCAAAAATGCCAAAACCAAATTTTGTGAACAGGCTCTCCTGCGTGTGGAACACCTCTCTGTTCTTCTGTTTGCTGAGGAATATCCACCCGTTGTCCGCTTGTTTCTGAAGGGTACCTAACTTTTGGCCGTTTTGCTCGACTATCCAAAACTTGTCTTTGACTAGGGTCTTGGCTCTCACTGTCATGATTCTAACCTCGCATTAAAAGGCTCAACATACAGTTGTGCCTGCTCACTAATCCTATTTAAATCGTACTTGCCACAGAACCTCATGAATCTGATTCCAACCTGATCTATGCTCTTGTTCTCTGCTTTTGCCTGTGCAATCGTTTGATCAAGTTCTTCCACTATGGCCTCTGGTTGTGCGTGTAGATCTACTAGTGCCCTGTTCCTTTCGTAGTCTTCAAGTACCCTGTGTTCGTTGCCGTCATGGTCTAGCCATTTGCTCAACATCAGGTTGTTCCATGTGTAGCCTTTTTCTTTGCGATCCGCGAATGCTTCCTGTAATCCTATCTTGTTCTTTGTGCCCTTTGTACGCACACCTGGGTATGCTGAAAATATGTTATCACTGGGATCGCCCCTCATGGCCTTCTCAAACACTATCCATTCTGTGTCCGGTGCAGGTTTGGGTGCTTTCAATTTCTTGTCTATCACAGGGTTGCCTGTTTTAGCGTCAAACCATCCTTCATGTGTGAGTGTGGTCTCGTTGACACCATTGTATTGTTTCACACGTGGTGTGATAAGTTGATTTAGATCCTTGTCTGTGCTTATGATCACGTGTTCCTGGTCAGGATGTTTGTCTATCCATCTTGCTATGAGATCGTCCGCTTCTGTCCTAGGATTTCTCAATACTGTCGCATTAGTTTTAGTTTTCACGAAGTCAACGAAGTCGTCATATACTTCCCAGAACACTTCATTCTCTTCCTTTTCCTTTTCAGTCATTGCATCCGCCATTTCCTTACGGTTACGTTTATATGGTGCGTATATGTCTTTACGGAATGATCTGCCTTCAAGACAGAACACAACATGAGTGCCGCCAAAGTCTTGCCACGCCTTCTTAATCGAGTTCATCATGATGTGTATGGCCATACCTACCTTCTCAGAAGTGTCTCCTCTGATCACGTGCCTAGCACGAAAGAATGTGTTTGCTGTGTCTACTAGTATGTGTGCCAAATTAACCCCACCAGTTCTGTGTGAACTTGGGAAGTTTCTTTTTGATAGGAGTCCATATCGCCGCCTCGGCTCTACCTATGAATTTAGGCCTAGGAACCATCCAACCAATAAAAACACCAAGTAAAAAATAACCCATTATGATACCTCAGTTTTTCCGTCGTCTCTTCTATTGATCTGTACGTATCCAGATCCAGTGACATCTATGCCTTGTTCGTTTCCTATGGTCCTACAAAGTGTCTGGAACCATCTGTCAACGATCTCCTCTTCACTTGCACCTTCATAACCAGATTGTTTTAACATGTTTACGAACTCATCATTCCAATCCAGTTCAAAGAAACCATTCCTAGGATTCTCAGGGTTTACATTAAGATTAAGAACTTTTACAATTGGTTCTTCGCTCTTCTTTTTAGACCCTTTGCTTGTCTTTTTCTTGATAGTTGTTTTAGTTGTTTTTTTTACTTTCATATATCTAATTATACACTATTTTTTAGATTTCCACAAGTGGAAAGGATTAGGAATGTTGTTAAATGTTGGTAAATTTGGGTTCATTGCTTTGTAGTGTTGTGGATAATGTTTCAACCACTCCGATATCTCGCCACTTGATCTAAAAAATTGATTGCACATTGGGACAATAGTATATTCGTAATTTTTTTCTAACCATGCTGAAATAAATGCTTGTTCCACCACATCTAGATCTTTGATGTTGATATCTATGTTGTCACCTATGGCTTTTATTACATCGAGTGCTCTATCTTTTGTATCTATAAAATTCAAACCAGTAGCAAAATTATCAAACACGTTTTCATCTGATATATCTAAATTTAATTTCAAATATTCGTTTGCCTGCTTCAGTGTCATGAAAAATTTTGTCTTGTCCCAAAAACTGCTGACAGGAAAACAAAAAGTTTTTCTTGGTAGGTTGTTCCTAAGTTTGGTATCAAGCTCAATAAATCCGTTCTTGTCAGGGTCTAGGAAAGACAGTTTGTAAAAATCACGCATTATGAATTTAGGGACTGTGCTTTTTGCTAGATCTAGGTTATAGTATTTTTTGAATTTATTTGCCCAACGGAAGTTCTTTAAAAACTCCGTGTTCGGTTGTACGTCATTCTTAGTGACATCAACTTTGTGATCTCCTGCTCTCATAGTAACCCATCTTTCAAGATACAACAAATCTTCTTTCTCTATTGTTATAAGGATGTGAGGTTCGTTTTCGTTTTCGAAAAAAGGTTCAGATGTGTTGGGATGATAACGATACACTAGATCCGAATAATTTAAATCAATGTGAGATGTGTTATTTTTTGTAAATGGTGTCGCAATAATTTTAGGGGTGTGCTTACAGAATTTGTCTATGCAGAAACGTAGGAAGTTGCCATGAGTACCTCCTTGGAAGGCGATATTCACTCTGTCTTTCATTATGTTCCTATGGCGTTACCAAATAGATATACGTGTACCCTTGCTGATACATTGTATCCTCTCTTGAATGCTTCTTCCGCCACCTGTCCTGCTGTTGTGGTCTGTTCTTCTTCCCGTGCACCTGTTGGCATTATCCATACTGGCCAGTCAATTCCTGCTTCTCTGAATTTCCTGACTGTGTTTTCTAGTTCTTCCCATTCTCGTCTACTTGCACCCACGACGAACTTCAGTTGTCCTCTATCACTACACTCTGCGTATTCCTTCACGTTATCGGGCTTGATTGCTTTTTCAGTTTTCTCGCCGGACACTGTAAACAGTTTGGGGCTCACACTAAAAAATATCTCTTCAGGAGTGTCCTTGACCCATTGCTTGAATGGTTCTGTTAGTTTCTGTGTGCCATTTGTCTCAAATGTCATCGAACTTGGCAAGTTAGCTCTCTGTTCTAGTGACTTGTATATGCCCATACTTGCGGCCTGACCTGTTACCATCAACGGTTCACCGCCCGTGAAACACAGGTGTTGATGTTGCCTCGAGTTAGGATGTAGGAACAAGCCATTTTGGTTAGTGTCTGTCTTCAGTATGTCTACTATCTTGTCTGCTAGTACTGTGGGCGTTTCATATCCCATCAACTTCTTGAACTTCTTTGCCCAGGTGTAACTGGAATCACAACCTTTCTCCCACACCGGCAAGTCCTCCACCCTCTTGACACTGTCAACGTCAAAGTCCTCGAATGGAAGTTCGTATGTGTTTGGGTCTGTGGGGTCTTTCTGTCCAAATCCATTGCACTGCAAATTGCAAAGGAAGAATCTTATCCAGGCTGTTGGTGTGCCTGTGTAGTGTCCCTCACCTTGTATGCTGTGGAATATCTCTGAATAGTAATATTTCTTTTCTACTTCCATATTTCCGGATCTACCCTTTTTGTCGCTTCGACTATTTCTTTAATTGTAAACTGTTTGTTGTTTTCTGTCAACTTGGGTTTATTTAGATTATCTGGAAAATCTCTGTAAAGAAAGTGTTGTATCGTCTCGGTATCAACAAATTGATTGAATCCCACGTGTGTTTTATCAACACCTTTGTCTGCTATGGTAACATCCATTGCGTCATCAAGTTGTTGCATTGATTCAAACTCCATGTCTATCCTGAATTCCGGCAAGTCCATTGATCTGAAACCCAACTTCATCCTAGTGATCCTGTAGGTGATCATTTTATCGTGTTGTACAAGTTTATCAAGAAACAATTTCATTTTAGCAACGAAATCGTGTGCCGAGATGTTTTCTTTATGGTCCGCGTATATCGTGTATATGTTAGCCAAAGTAATCCTCTTGTGTGCCTTCTCTGTACAAATCCTGTGTTATGCAGTGTACTCCACCATCCCAGAAATACCTGTGCCTAAAGTTGAAAATTATAGGCTCAACTTTGTGCTTCTTGAAATGGTCAAACACTTCCTTGTTGTAATTATTGCATATTATTGTATTCTCATTTATTGACAACATATTGACATCGAACACAGTCTCTTCAACATACCCTACCCAGTCATCCAGCCATAAATTTACAAAGTTTATAAGATCATTGTTGTCTTCCTCATTTTCTATCCACCACCTACCTCCGACTTTTTGTTTAATCTTAAGGAAACCGTCTACTTTCTTCCAGCTCTGCTCGGGTAGGTATAACACGTCCCATCCGGGGAATTCTTTTTCATAGTCCTGCACGTCCTTTAACGTCACAATACAACCTGGTTTTACTAAGCAGAAAGATCCATCTGAATGATAACCTCTTTGTGATGTGTGTACTCTGAAGTTCTCTGCCTCCAGTCGACTCTTCATATAATTGATACGTTCAATGCACTGCTGTTTGGTGCCCTTGCCGTGCCGGGTTCTTTGTGGCCTGCAGTCCCAGAATATGTCCTTGCCGCACCTTGCCATGAAAGCAGTACTAGTTAGACACTCTTCGTAGTCCCAATTGTTGATGTACACATTTTTTTTGTCGATTTGTTTTAGTACACTGCCATAGAAATTGGTTGGATGTGTTGCATAAAAAGTTTCGCCAATCACAGCAAAATGATCTCTAGGACATACAGGTGGCCGACCATAATAGTCCGCATCGAATTTCGATTCATCAAATTCGGGCCTGTATGTTTTTACATCTGCCTTCGTGAGGATATCTATTAGTGCTTGGTAATCTTCTTCGGTTTCGTCTGCGATTCTTCTCAACGGATCAGATATCTTAGTGTTTTTGATATTACGTTTGAAGAAATCATTACTGAAATTTTTTCCTACGAGACAGTGTTTCAGAGGATGAAAGGAGGCATATCCTTTTATAGGGATCATGTTATTTCTTCTTGTTCTTGTCCAGTCTCACGACTTTACCGTCAACATCTTTGAGATGTCCGACTGATTCTCTCTGGATATCATGCACTGAAAAATTCGCCCAGTACAGTTCAAACGCAACGCCATCCTCTAGTCCCTCGAAAGAGTGGTATAGTCCCGGCTTCACAGCAGTGAAATCTCCTGGATTCAGTATTGTCTCGTCCACTAGATCGTAGTCCTTCTGCCACACCCTGATCTTCATCTGTCCACTCATCACATAGAAGCCGTTCCACTTCCATTCGTGCAGGTGTTTGCTACACACTCCACCCTTCTTGTAATCGATCCTGTGGAACTCCAGTGAGTTGTTTGCTAATATGAGCTCTGTTTCGCCCCAAATTTTTCCTGCTTTGTTTGACATAAATTTTGTACCTTCCTATTCGATATTATATAGGATATTTAGATGAGTTGTCAATAGGGGAGCATTTTCTTTTGTAAAACTAATTTGTCAAGGAACAATTTCATTTTGCCAACAAATTCGTAGGCAGTGGTATTGTCCTTATGATCTGCATATATTGTGTAAACGTTAGCCAAAATAGTCCTCCATGGTTCCTTCTCTGTAAAGGTCCTGTGTTATGCAGTGTATTCCACCATCCCAGAAGTACCTATGTCTGAAGTTGAATATTATGGGTTCCACCTTATGTTTTTTCAAAAAATCAAAAATATCTTTATTGTAGTTGTTACATATTATTGTGTTCTCGTCCAGCGATAGCATGTTGACATCAAAAACAGTTTCCTCGACAAATCCAACCCAATCATTTAGCCAGGTGTTAATGAAATCAATCAATTGGTCGTTGTGCTCTTCACCTTTGAGCCACCATCGACCGCCAACTTTGTTTTTTATTTCTAAAAAAGGATCTACTTTTCTAAAACTTTGATCTGGAACATATAAGACCTCCCAATTTGGAAACATTTCAGAATAATCTTGGATGTCGTATAAGGTTACTATGCAACCTGGTTTAACAACACAAAAGGATCCATCATTATGATATCCTCTGCGTGACACGTGAACACGAAACCCCTCTTCTATCCATTTATTCTTATAATGGTTCACAAAACCTGCAGTGTCTTTTCCTTCCTTCCATGCGACATCCCAAAAAAGATCTTTGCCTACACGTGTGATCGTGGCTGTGCTTACTGAGTCGTTTGGTAAATCTTTTCCATAACACGTTCTTATTTCAATTTGCTTTCTATCAATTTGTTTAAGAACGTCTGCGTAACCTTGTGTACCATTGGATACTGTATATAATTTTTCACCTATGACAGCGAAATGGTCTCTAGGATTGACAGGCGGTCTATTAATGTTTTTAAGTGATCCATATTTTTCTATGTCTAGAAAACTTCTGTGAGTTACTACACCAGCATCTTTAAGTATTTTTTCGAGATTTACATAATCTTCTTCGGTTTCCTCGGAAATTCTTTTCAAAGGATCCATTATTTTATCGTTATTGTATATAGGAAGGTCACTGAACCATTGCTCTTTGAATCCTGATCCTACCCAACAGTGTTTGAGAGGATGGAAGGTAGCATATCCTTTAATTGGAATCATGTTACTTTTTCTTATTTGTATTATATAGGGTATTTAGATGAGTTGTCAATGGGGGAGCAAAAAACTCCCCCTGGATGACTATTTCTTCTTCTTGCCAATTACTTGCAGTCTTTTCAATAGTATACCATATGCTGGTAAGAATACTATCAATCCAACAACAATCTTGGTCAAGGTGTTGTTTTGGGCAACAACGTGCCAGTTTGCACCAATCCACGATAGGTTACCTTCTGCATCCAACGATCCTGCGAACGCCACATAAAAGAATGAATATGTATCAATTATGTTTGCCGCAATAGTTGATAATGCCGGTGCCGCCCACCAATTGTCAGATCTTTCCCTGATCGCTTGGAAAACGTACACGTCAAGCATGGTACCGATTGCGTATGCTGTACCTGATGCGAATCCAACCCTGTATGCGTGTGGATCACCCAGTGCCAACAGTACCAGTACTGATGCCACGATAGCCGGAATAATCGCCATTGCAACAACGGCCCTTCCTGCTTCTTTGCCAACCAACCTGACCGTCAAGTCAGTTGCGACCACCACGATCGGGAATGTGAATGCCGCCGCCGCAAGTGGGAAAGATCCAAACAATGGAAGGTCCGCGCCTGGGAACAGATCAAATCTGATCGTGACTAGATAATTCGACACAGCGATCACTATCGTGTGTAGGATAACTAGATTTCTTACAAGTGTCTTGTCGACACCCGCTAGTAGTGATTTAAACATTAATCCTCCTTAAGGTTTTTGTTTAATGTAGTGTGATTTTAGCAGATTTACCAAGTGTGTGTCAACAAACAATAGTTTATTTTTTCTTATTCCAAAGATAAAAAGGGTTTGGAATATTGTTGAATGTTGGTAAATTTGGATTCATCGCTTTGTAATGATTTGGATAATTTTTTATGTATTCAATTATTTCGTTTGTGTTTCCAAAGAAAGATCTAGTAAGTGGTGTTTGAATAAAATCATAATTTTTTTCTATCCAAGCGTATAGATATCCTTGTTCTACTAAATCTAATTGTGTGCAATCGATATTAACATTATTTTTTATGGCTTCTATCACTTGAAAAGTCCTGTCCCAACTACTATGATTTTTTCTTTTCATAAGGAATTTCTGGTGTAGTACTTTTGCTTCTTCTCCTAATTCTAACTCTAAACCTAACATTTGGCTGGCTTCTTGCATTTTTGATAGGAAACTATCAGTATTCCATATATCAGACAGATTTATACAATAAGTTTTTTGGTTAATATTTTTTAGAGTTGTTTTACTGTTAACCAATGATGCATTTTCGTTAGTTAAAAACGAAATTTTTAAAAAATCTCTAACTAATACAATTGGTACAGTTTTCTCTTTTAAATCTATATTGTACATCTTTTTAAACTTTTCACTATACATTTTCAAAAACTGATCAGATAAAACCACATCGGTCTCCTGTTGCATAAACCTAGTAGAAATAAACTCATGATCATTTTCTCGAATATAATGGAATCTTGTAAAATTCATTAAAGATTCTTGATCTATCAGAATTAGTATGTGCGGTTCCTGATCATTTTCAAATTTGAAATTATTTCGTACATTTCCATTTACATCTTCAAATGTGTATCTTCCGACTTTGCCAGAATATTTGACGTCAAGGTTATGAGAAGTACCGTTCGATAGGAAAGGGTCTTCCTTAATCTCAGGAGTTAGTCTAGAAAATCTATCAATAAAATATCTTACGAATGCTCCATGACTACCGCCGAAATATGCTATATTAACTAATCTCTCGCTCATGTTCTGATTTTACTTATCCCATTCCTCCCATGGGAAAACTATCCATGCGGGCACCTCCGCCTTGTTGATCTCGTATCCATGGTAATCTACTTTGACCTTTGAAGGTTTGTTGTTTATCAAGGCCGCGAATCTTATCCTGTCCTCACGTTTGCCGAAGTTGTCAAGTATGTACTGGAATGTTGCCCCGGAATCATTTATGTCGTCTATGATCAAGATCTTCTTCTGGAATGCGAATGCTTTTTCTAATGTGCGTAGGTCAGGCTTGGCAGTGTGATCTCTCAATCTGATGTCTAGTACCTCGTGTGCTGTCTTTAACCTATGCGATAGGTAAACCCCAGGAATACATCCTCCCCTGTTGATGCCTAGTATGATGTTGGGCATCCAGTTTGAATGCACCATCTTGTCTTCTATCTGGATCAGTGCGTTACGCATCTGTCCTGTGGTGAAATAATTCTTCTTAACTTCTTCGCTCATATTCCAAAATAATAATTCATTAGGCCCATTATCAGAAGCGTGACCAGTATTGCGTTAAGGAACAACAGTGCCCTGTCGTGCCATAGGTATCCTACCCAGGCCCAGCCTATCGTGCCGAATAATCCAAACCACATGTCGATGTGAGGGATAGTGCCTACACTCCTGGCCGCCGTGGCCACCAATATAAAGAACACCGAGACCCATTTCACGTACCAAGATAGATCTCCTTTGGGTGTGACTTTCTTTATGACCCGAGAAGAATTAAGTTTTTTTATCTTATCGTCCAGTTTCTCTTTGATTGGTTCTATTGTCATATCAAAATAAGTCCCGCCAAGTATATCAAAGTCAGACCTGCGTTCAACACTATCAATGATTGTTCTTTCCACAGCACTCCTACCAACACCCATACACCGTTTGCAAGACAAAACATATAGACGTACCATGGGTATATATTGAAGGCCGCCAATGTGGCCGCTATCAACAACACTGCTGTTCCAAACCAGGCAATCGGTTGATATGGTTTCCTAACTATTTGTGTATCGTTCATAGACCTTGTTGATGTTGTTTTCTACCCTCACGAATGTTGCACACTTGGGCATATCCTTGAGTCGTCTTGCACCTATGTAAGTGGCCGCTGATCTCACACCACCTAATATGTCTTCCACTGTTGGTTCGACAGCACCTCTGTGGGGCAGGCTGATCCATCTTCCCTCATTTCCCCTGTATCCGTCCTTTCTCTTGCCGTGTTTCTCACGTGCCCTGTCCGAACTCATGCCGTAAAATTCTACTTTGCCATCCACCACTGGTTGTTCTGATTCGTCATGTCCTGCCAACATTCCACCTATCATGACAGCGTGTGACCCGCCACCAAATGCTTTTGCTATGTCGCCTGGCCACACACATCCTCCGTCAGCCATTATGTGTCCATCGACACCATTGGCCGCGTCAGCACATTCCACTATTGCTGAGAACTGTGGAACGCCTATGCCGGTCATTGTCCTTGTTGTACACACCGAACCAGGTCCTATGCCTATCTTGACCATGTCTGCACCGTTGATGATTAATTCTTCAACCATCTCTGGCGTGACTACATTGCCTGCCACTATGACTTTCTCTGGGTACTCGTCCCTGACCTGTTTGATGAAATCAACGAAGTTTTGATGGTATGCGTTCGCCACGTCAATGGTGATCATCTTCACATCGGGGAAACTAGATAAAACGTCTTGCATATTCTTGTAGTCTGCCGCTTCTGGATCCCATATCTTGTTTGTGCCTGTGCATACACTGACACTCTGTAATCTAAGTCCTGTGCCAACTGCTTCTCTCCATTGGTCAACTGTGGTGCTTTTGGTGATCACAGTCATCATCTGGTGCTTCTGTAAAACCTTTGCCATTGAGAACGTTCCAACCCCATCCATGTTACTGGCGAATATTGGGGTGAAGTTCATGACCTTTCCTGAATTACGGAACGTGAATTTACGTGTCATATCAACGTCACGCCTCGAACTTAACGTAGAACGCTTTGGCTCCATAAGAACATCATCAAAATTCAACTTTATGTCTTCTTTAATTCTCATTCTCTTTTTCCTTTTGTTCACACATATGTTTCACGTTCTTGTAGTGATCCCATGCGTCCTGTAGTGCAGGGTATTTTGATCTTAATTCTTCTTCGTTGTCGAATGTCAATCCGTCTACCGTGAAACCTGTTGAGACTGTGTTGACATTGAGATTATCAAAGTCGTCGTCGAGGTCCGCGAAGGAGTACGTGAAATCTCCAGTGTTCTGTATTCCATCTGAACTGATTGAACCCATTTCTATGTTGTCTGACTGCATGTTTGCCTGTTCCTTTTTGATTTGTGCTTTAGTTTTCTTAGCCATGGCCCTTCATGCTCATACAGATTTTATAGAATTCATCTCTGGTTGCTGGATCGTCTTTGAATGCACCCAACATGATCGCTGTGGTCATGTCTGACTCGTGTTCTCTTACTCCCCTGTGTGTCATGCAGTGATGTTCCGCTTTCACCACAACTGCAAGATTCTCAGTCTTGGCATATTTTTTTAATTCGTCTGCGATCTGTGTTGTCATCTCTTCTTGTATCTGCGGTCTCTCCACTATGTGATGCACGATCCTGTTGAATTTGCTCAATCCAATCACTTCGCCATTTGGAATGATGCCAACCCATGCCCGGCCAACTATGTTTTGGAAGTGGTGGGCACACGTGGATCTTATTGATATTGGACCACTGGTATACATGCTCTTGTAACCCATGTTGGGGAAACTTGTTACCCTCGGTGCTGGCTTGAATCTTCCACCAAATGTTTCTCTGATGTACATTTTCGCCACACGTTTCGCAGTCTCGTTTGTGTTGTGATCGTTTTCCGTGTCAATCACAAGGCTGTCTAACACACCCTGTAGTTTTTCTTGTACCTCTGCCTGTAACAGATCCATCTCGCCATCTTCTATGAATTCAGAGATGTTGTCATTGGAATGGAATCTCTTGCCCGCCTTCTTGATTCTTTCTTTTATCTTTTTACTAATTGGCGTTTCAGGCATCCAACTATCTTTTAAAATATCTTCACTCATTTTTACACTCCTGGTATGTTACTATTATAGTTGCGATTTGCTTTTTAGTCAATGCGAAAAACCTCACCATTCAATTTTTTATTATTGGTACAGATTTGTTTAATCAAATTTTTAATACCGTCTTTTTTTCCAAAGTCTGGATTTATACCAAAACAGTTGAATTTGTTTGCAAAATTTTTCATAATCAGATAATTTGTGAATTTGTAACCACTGTAATCTGCATGTTCGTCTACACCGTCTTTTGTGAAATCGATGTAACTTGACAACATCCAGCCAACTACTGAGTCCTTGTGTAATTTGGTATCTAGTGTCTTAAGTAGAAAGTAAGGCATTTGACAACTTAACCAGTGACTTTTGGTCCAACTCTTCATCAGTGTCCAGGTATCCAGGGTATTTTTTTGTTCAGTGAAATCAGACGGTGATAGACTTGAAGCGTTTTGGTTGAAAAAAACAAAGTCTACTTGATCTTCTATGTTTTTAAGAATCTTATGTAATTTTGGCATATCCAGACTACGCCAATCGATTGTAATATTTTTAATACCTGGCAATAAGGAATCAGTTGCTCCAATGTTGGTAACATTGTATCCTGCCTCATTACATCCTTTTATGATATCTTCTCCTCGTGTGTTGCCACACCCTATTAACAATGCATGTTTCATGCAAGATCCTTGAAAACTGATCGCCAATCTTGTTGGTGTTTGCGTGTTATTTTATCTAAACAATCCATGTACGGTTGTTCGTTGTCTAGTTGTATGCGATCAATACAATTTTTCAAGTTTGCAATTAGATTGACATCTTCTGATGGCAGTGTCTTTATTAGATCTAACATATTCTGAATAACTTTTGTTTTTTTATTTTTTGGGTAATTCCTCGCATCTATAGGACTTGGAGTAGTACACAAGTTTATTGTAATATCTTTGATATTTTGTTCATAAAAATATTTGATCAAGTTACAAATGTCTATTGCGTTAATCACACTGAATATAGTGTTTACTCTTATTCCAAAATTAGTGTTTGTCCTGATAAATTCTAAATTTTTCTTAAAAGTATCCCAGTCAGCACCATTTCTGATGTAGCCAAATTTTTCATTCAATGCATCTACACTCATTGTTAATTGCACATTTTTAAACTTTAATAATGCTTTGAAAACTTTATTATTTTTTTGCCAATGCATATTGGTGTTTACTCTTATAGGAATCTCCTTGTTAACAATTTCTTCTAACAATGAAAAATTGTACGGTATGTAAAAAGGTTCTCCCCCGCTTAGATAGATTTCTTTAAGATGATCCTGTTTTTCAACAATCATTTTTCTTATTTTTTTAATATTCTTTTGGTCCACAGGCGTTGTTATAAAGTTTTCATCTTTGGCAATTAGACTGCTTTGCTCCGGATGACACATCACACAACGTAGATTACATATGTTTGACCAATGTAAATCAATGAAACGTAAATCAAAGTTTCCTACATCCTCGTAGTTGACATCATCCTTAATAATCTTATGATTGTAATGATCTTTTAGGTAGTTGAAATCGTTTTCGTCTATGGTCCTGTGCTGGCAAACCACACAGTTTGCATCTGGTGTGTCGTTCAACATGTTACTTCGTATTCTTTTAATAGTTTTGCTCTTGCTCAATATTTCGTCGAGATCGGTTTCATTTACATTTCCTAAAATATCTCTTCCAACACTACATGTCTTGACATCTCCATTTGTATAAATTTGTGCATTGGTCCAAGGGCACACACAAAAATTATCATTCTGTTTAAAAAGTTGGTATTTTTTCTTTGAATCCACTACTGTATTTCTTTTTTGTGTGTCTTGTTGTACCACCGAACCGCAGTAGACACCACGTTGTCAATAGAACTCTGTGTTGGCTCCCATCCTAACTCTTTCCTTACTTTGTCTATGTCCGCTACCAAGTATGCAGGATCGCCTGGTCTGTTGTCGTGTATCTCTATCTTCATCTCGCCCGCGTGTTTTTGTATAGTGTCTAGAAGTTCTCTGTTAGACGCCGGTGCACCTGAGCCGAGGTTGAACACTTCCGACACTTCTTTCCCTGATGCGTAGTTCAATGCCTTCACATGGGCATCTGCTAGATCCATCACGTGTACGTAGTCTCTCACACACGTTCCGTCTGGTGTGTCATACTTGTCACCAAACATCTTGAATGTCTTGTCCTGTCTCACTGCATTTATGGCTAATGGTATTATGTGTGTCTCTTTTTCTCTCAGCTCACCAACTTCTGCTTCCGGGTCAGCACCAGCGGCATTGAAATACCTTAGTCCAACACTGGATAACCCGTATGCTCTCTGATAATCTTTACATATCATCTCCATCATCAACTTACTGCTACCATAAGCACTTATTGGATTGGGGACGTCTGATTCCTTACATTTCCTGAATCCTGGATCACCATAGGTGGCCGCACTGGAACTGTACACAAAAGTCTTCACTCCGCATTCTATCAATTTGTCAAGCAACACAACTGTTGCGATCACATTATTCTTGTAATATTCCGATGGATTCTTTACTGATTCTGCCACCGAGGCACTGCCGGCGAAATGTATGCAACTGGTTATGTTGAATCTCTTTATGATCTCTTCTAGTCGTTCGATCTCTTGTGGCAAGTTGATGTCAAAGATTGGACCAAATTTCGCTGGTTTGAATTTTGCCTTGAGGTCCCTGTCTATGACTATGGGTGTGAAACCGTTCTTGACCAGGTGTTTACAGGTATGCGAACCCACATATCCGGCCCCGCCCGTAACCAATACTGCCTTGCTCAACCCTTTAATACTTGGATTCTGATACTGTGTTTCTGTAGTGTTGTCCATCTCTTCTCCATTGTTCACCCTTGCCTGTTATAATGTCTATCATCCTGTCGATTGTACCGTTGGTCCAATCAGATAATTTACCTATACTAGGGGATGGTTTGCTTAATAGCACGTCTAGTTTGTTCATAGCGTCTTCCATTGACCAAGGCACATACATTCTCGTGTGGTCGTTTGCGAAGGTCTCTGGGAATGATCTGTATGCTGGAAACAGTGTGTTGCAACCCATTGCGTCTGCTTCACTCACTGTGTTTGACACCCAATCCTGTAGAGCACAGTTGAACATTACCCTTGAGTCTGCCAGTAATTCGTAGTACTCGTTCTTCTTTAAGTTCTCATGAATCGTGATTGTTCCTTGTTTCGCTAGATGTTTTGCTTCATCGACGTAGAATTGATTGTTAGATCTCAGAGGACCACCTTGGCAAATAGCAAATTCAACATCTGGATGTTTCTCTTTGTATTTTGTTGCCAAGTCCATGAAGAACTGCGGCTGTTTCTCTTGATCCCACCTCGCTCCAAATATCACTCTCTGTTTCCTTTCGATGAAAGGTTTCCTGCCTGGAACCCTGCCTTGTACTTCTTCCTTGCCGAAACTTAATCCTGATATGTTGTATATGGGTGCTGACCAGTTTGCTATCCTCATGTGTGCCACCATCTCTTCGTTGGTTGCTAGTATCCTCACATTGGGAATCTCGTTACACATCTGTTCATACATGCTCATCCACTTGCTCATGCCCCACACGTGTACGAAGTCATCCGGATCTATGGCCTGTGCCAAGCATCGCAGATATATCGTTGGCCTGTGTTTGGCATCAACCTGATTCAATATGTAAGGCAGTGATTCTATGCCTGGTTGGAACATATCTTCAAAAAATATTACATCTTTGTCTGTAACCTCGCCATTACGCATCATCTGTACCAAATTCATCATCTGGCTCATACCAAAGTAACTTCTGCCGTGTGCGTCTAACACCTGTCCCACACTGATCGCTTTGGTGTCGTCTATTGTTGTGCCTGGAACTACAACGTAATTAATTCCTCTTTTCTTGTATGCTCTCTCAGTCCAGTCTTGTAACTGTAGTGTGTATCTGCCCTCGTAGGGTTCCAGACCCATGTAAAATATCTTCATCTTACTCCTTGCCGTATAGTTCAGGAAATACTTCCCTGCTGTTTAACTTTCTTTTGTAATCTAAATCCGTTAGTGTATTATATAATGTTGTTCGATAAGTGTCAAGTAACGGTTGATTTAAGATAATAATCATTTCCTCATATACCTTGTAAAGGAAAAATTTATTATCTACTTTTACCATTCTACGTTTTATTTCAGCGACCAACTCGTCTCTTTGGCTCTTGGTTATATTCAAAACACTCTGCTCTATTGGATCTTGCACGGAATTCATTACAAGTTGATTAGGATGAATTCCGATTTTTACCATATCGTCTATAAACTCGAGTATGTTAGATACACACAATATATTCCATGTCATGTTTATAGTAACTTTATGTGGTAATTTTTGTATTTTTCTTAAATTTTCTTTAAGAGTGGTGTATTTTCCAGGCCAACGTATGTAGTTGAATTTGGCACCTGTGGATTCCGCACTTACTATCCAATGCACGTTCTTAAGTGTTTTCAATTGCCCGTATAGTTTTGGTGTGAGTATTGATAGATTGGTATTGATCCTAAGCAGTAGATCAGGATTTTCATTCTTGATCAGGTCAATTATCTTGAGATTTTCTTTAATCAGGAAGGGTTCTCCACCCGCCATGTATATAGTTTTCAAATTTTTAATATTTTTTCTTACAAAATTAAATGTTTCGTCCATGGCTTCGTTTGTCATTTTGTCAGGAATGCCTTCAAATTGTGCCCACACACTTGAAAAATGATGATCGCAATACACACAGGCAAAATTACAGGTATTACGCCAACGCAGGTCCATCTGTTGTAGTTCAAACTGGTGTTCGTCTTTGTACAGTTTGAACGGAGAATCTTTCAATATCTTAATGTGATAGAGTCTGTTACTGATGTTTTCTAAATTTGTTTTTGTATGGTGTTGCTCTTTCTGGTAACAGTCTCCACAGTTATATGGAAATTTGTTATCTAACATTTCACGTCTGATTTGCTTCAGTTTCTCACTGTTCTTAAGTATGTCTTCTAATGAATTTTGGTTTACATTCCCTATTTCTTCTTTTGATATGCTACAACATTGTACAGTTCCGTCTGTGTTCACGATCGCTCCTGTAAAGGGTAACGGACAAAGACTTTTATTTTTTAGAAATTGCGAACTCATTAATAATGTTATTTAGATACTTTAAGTCCATTGTAAAATTAATTTCAGATATTCTGTAGTTTTTTATTTGTATGATCGCATCTCTTTTAGAGAGATAACCTGCCATGGATTCTAATGCTTTTTTCTGGTTCTTGTATTCAATAAAATCTAACCTGTCTTGTCCCCATGAATCGTTGACCACAACATCACTGCTGATGTTTACAATCAATTTGTTTTGATTCTCCCATGCTTTGTAGAACTCTAATAGAAGATCTGTTTGATGATAGTAATTGTGTACTAGATTTATTAATATATCTGCATCTAGTGATGCTTTGAGTATCTTTCTCCTGTCTAATGGACTCTTTATATCGTAACCATTTGATCTGCTGAAACCGAGCACGGTGTGGTTAGGTTGAAAATGTTTAAATATTTCAGCACCTAATCCTTTGGTGTGACCTGTAATTGCGATTTTCATTCCCATTTGTCCTGGAAGTCGTGGTACAAAGTGTATTGGGCAGTCAATTCATCGCCTGATTTGATAGGTCTGGTAGTAACCAGATATTTGACCGGGAGTTGATGCCAAAAGCCTGCAACGTTCTTGCAGTTTGGATCGTCCGAATGATTGTAGAATGCACCTAAGGCCGTCCTTATGCTACCGTGTGGGAAATTCTTGTTCAACACGTGTACTATACCTAGCACGACATCTGCATCAAAATCCCTTGTCGCAAACAGACCCAGTCCTTGCACATCAGATTCTTTTATGGTCAATCCATCTGGCAAGGGTTTATACATTCTTATCGTTCCATTCTTTTAGTTTTACTTGGTATTCACTTTCGCTTAGACCATGCCATCCAACACATCTACCAATAGGTGACCTGCCGCAAGGACAAGTTTCCTTCTTCTTAAAGATCTCGTCATAGTTCTCCCTGTATTTGGAGGTTGACGGCCTAGATTTTCCGTCCCAATTACCCGGCATTTTCCTTCAAGTGTTTGATCATTGTGTCAACATCAGATACTTCGAAAGGATCGTTGTCGTCACTGGCGTTGTTCTTACCTTCTTCGACGAATGTTTTCACGACCTCTCCGTTGTCCACCAGCATTGAATATCTCCATGATCTCATTCCAAAACCCTGTTTTGGTTTGTTGACCAACATGCCCATGCCCTGTGTGAACACGCCTTCGCCGTCACCGATTGGTTTCACCTTCTCGATCTTCTCATCTCTGAACCAAGCATTCATTACGAATGCATCATTTACTGACAAGCAGTAAACTTCATCAACACCGAGTGCTTTCAGCTCGTCATACTTCTCTTCGTATCCTGGTAATTGTTGGGAACTGCAAGTGGGTGTGAACGCCCCTGGTAGGGCGAACACAACAACTTTTTTATCGTCAAATATTTCCGCAGTATCAACTTCTTTCCATTCACCACCTATAAAAGTACATCCACCGACAGCATTGTCGTCACCTATCCTTGTCTTGAAATTAGTGTATGGTACCCTCATTATGCTCCTTTGTATGCGTCCAGTGTTCTTTGGAACTTGCCCGCGTGAGATTTCTCTGCCTTTGCAAGTGTCTCGAACCAGTCAGCGATCTCCTCGAAGCCTTCTTCTCTGGCTGTCCTTGCCATGCCTGGGTACATGTCTGTGTACTCGTGCGTCTCACCTGCGATAGCACTTTTAAGATTGTCTTCTGTTTCGCCCATCTTCTCACCTGTCGCTGGATCTCCAACTTCTTCCAGGTATTCCAGGTGTCCGTGTGCGTGTCCTGTCTCGCCTTCTGCTGTGCTTCTGAATACCGCCGCAACATCTGGTGCTCCCTCGATGTCGGCCTTCTGTGCGAAGTATAGGTATCTTCTGTTTGCTTGGCTTTCTCCCGCGAAAGCGTCTTTGAGGTTCTCTGCTGTTTTACTTTCTTTTAAGTCCATTATTTTCTCTCCTTGATCAGTTTGATTTCGCCCGTGTTTGTGTGTTTTATCCTGTGATCATTCTGCAGGGCCAGGTGTAGGAAGGACTCATACTTGTCTTCCTTCACCATCAGAGTGATACAGTCGTCGTCATTGTCATCCCAGTCTGTGCCTGACCAGATGAAATCCTTGCCATACTTCATTCCCAGGTTGCCCGCCGTCGTGCATATGTTTGCCACTGCGTCCACCGTCGTGTATGATGCGTTCAAGCCACCACCTTCTATGGGTAGGTATCCCATCCTTGAAGTTGCTCTTGATTCTTTGAATTTAATCTCTTTCATATACTGCGTGTGAGCCATTCTCACCGTCCTCCGCCACGTCTATCTCAATCTTCCTGCCTGGATATCTTTTCGCTATCGCAACGTACAAGTCATCTGATATCATCTCACAACTCTTGAAGTCCAATTTCATTGTGCCGTCCGCGTACATGTTCTCTATCCATCTCTTGAACTGTATGAATTCTATGTCTCTGTCATCGTGGAACACCTCTATCGCGACCTTGAAATGGAATATGTGTCTGTGAGGATGTCCTAAGAATGAAACATCATACTCGTCTCCCGTCGCCAGTTTGGGATCGTCCAGTGCCGCTGGGTACTTGTGGATCCCTTCCTTACGGAAAGTGACCCATATCATCTTGGTAGCCTTGTTGGCCTGTTCCTTAAGTGCTTGATCTCTCATCTGTTCGGTGCTCATTTCTTACGTTTCCTTTCTTTTTCTAGTAAATCTTCTAACAATTCGACTTGTGCTTCTAGTTCATCAATCCGTTTGGCCATGTGATCTGTACCATACAGGCCCATCTTCTCTAATCTTTTATTTTCTTTCAACCAAGCATTATAACTAGCCAGGCCTTCTTTGTCTGCCTTATCCTTAGACTGCTTCTTTGGCATCACTCTCCTCTATCGGTTCGTCTTGTTTGTATTCCTTCCAGGAAGTGAAACCCGCTGTCTGTTTGAAGTGGTCCATGGTCATGGTCCACACACCTGGATTGGTGCTGTCAAAATCAACATCATCCACTTTGATACACAGGTTATCATCATCCTCTGACCTGGGGAATATGATTGAACAGAAAGGTATGAACTTCTCATGTGTCCATATGCTCTCGAATCTCGCTTTGACTTCTTTGTGTATTGAGTGTGGATAGTCTATAGTGACGTAGTAACCTTTCCTAAGCAACCTGATCATCTGATTGATCTGTGTGGCATGGGTGTGCATGAAAGTCCTGTTCGCTCCAAAGTAGATTGCTTCTGCACCGACCTTCTTGGCCATCTCTTCTATCTGATCATAGTAAAGATCGTTCCTTGCCAGGAACAATGTCTGTTTTCCAAATGCCGGAGTGTGTTCCACTTCCAGACCTGAAAACACACCTACACTTGCACTCTTGCCTGTTTTGTAATCTCTGTCCATATTTTATTATAATGTTGTTTGACTAATTTGTCAACGTGGCTTTTGCCCTTGCGATGGCATCCTTGATCATCAACTTGGTCCTCTTTAACCTTGTAAGAACTTCCTTGCTCTCGGTACTCCTGTCCTTGAGCCTGTCCTTGGTAAGTTGTGCCACCTTCCTGTCGAGATACTGGTGCTCCTCTTGTAATTTCTTGAGTTTCTTGCTTTTTTTCCTTTTTGTTACCATGTTATCCTCCTAGTTGTCGTAATTCTGGTAAAACTTCAAATAGTTTTTGTCCTCTGAGCCTGTCCAATATTTCCATTCTCTTTAGAAATTCTTCCACGTGTTGCACATTGTCCATGTTTTTAATCAAAAATTCTTTTGTTTGGATCAAACTCTGTTTTAGTTCACCGTAAAGTATGTCATTGTACTTTTCTTCGTGAAGGAATGGTCTATTTAGGAAATTATCTATGTCACTTATACATTTTTCCTTCATGAATTTTGGTGCATATATTGGATCGAGATAGGCCGGATCAGTCACCAACTGGAACCATATACCTCCAAACGCCATCCCACAGTTTTCTATGTAATCAAATATTTCATTCAATCTGGTCATGTTCAACCATTGTATTGTGGTATTGAGTGAGACACCGTGTTTGATGTTTTTCAAGTTATTTTCAATGGTGGCCCAATCACTGGGATATCTAATGTATCTTGCCAATTCTCCAACAGCATCTACGGATACATTGAAGGAAACACTTTTGAATTTTTTGCCAATGTCAATAAATTGTTGATTGATGTTGGTTGCATTTGTTGTGAAAATAAGTTCAACGTCTTTGCTGTGTCCACTGTCATTTATTTCTTTGATGTAATCTAGATTCCGTTTTATTATTGTGGGCTCGCCACCTGTCATGAACACCCGTCTCACGTATGGAATCCATTTGTGTAAAATATTCCATGTGTCATCATCCAATTCGATCACTTTCTGTGTAGGCGTATCTAGCCAGTCCTCGTTGGGATTATCTAGTATCTCGCCAGCAATCTGACTGCTCCATTCACTGATACACATTCTGCATTTCAGGTTACACAGATTGCCTAAACGTAAGTCTATATAGAATGGCTGGTCTACGGTTTTGTTCTGCTTGACATCATCTATGTGAGAAGAATAGATCTGGTTACTGTGTTGTCTTAGACTGCTATAACCTCTGTCTTCTTTTTTCCAGCATATGCCACAACCTTCGTCGCGAATGTTGTCTAGCATGTTCTTTTGTATGTTTTTTAATTGTGACGACTTCCAATATTGTTCTTTTGAATTTAATTTAATACTACTGGTGTATGCACAGCAAGGACTTATAGTGTTTGGAGTCACGAATGCGTGTACAAATGGCATGATACAGAAGTTATCTGTCATGGGTTACTCGAATAAAGAACTGAAATTGTTTGTGCCCTTCCCACCACCTGTGGCCCTGGCCCATCTGTTTCCCCGGATGTCTGCTAGATAACTCGATGCGTTTGAGATCACATCCATTGGCTTCTCGCTAGTGAACACTTCTTCAACCAGTGTGTTGAAATACAATATGTTCCTTGGAACGTATATGCTTGGCTCATCAGTCTTGTCACTTGCTTTTGTTTTTCTCCAATGTTTCACTTCTGGTCTGTATTTCCTTGATTCTATGTCGTTGAGATCGTTTGCGATCTGTATGGCCCTGATCTGGTTGTATACGTTATGGGCCATCATCAGCACATAACTGAAACTGTCCCAACTGGTTGCTCCTACTTTGCCATTCTTGTTTAGGTCTTTCTCGCCATACCAACACACATCTTTCATCTTCAATCTACGTCCAATGCCACTGTCAAAAGGAAACTGTATGTCTGATCCTTTCAATGTTTTGTCATCTGGAGCCTTGTCCATCACGAACGACCATCTGTCTGGAGTGAATGAGTTGTGCGTGTAGACCAATCCATTAGCAGTTGATAAGAATGCTGATGCACTGTCAAAACTTATTGTGAAGTTTGGGTTTATGTGTTTCCTAACCTGTCTCTGTACCTGTGTGAGATAGCAACCCCAATCCATCTGTGATGTACCCAGTACGTGCATCCAGTCCTTGCCGTCCAGTTTCTTCTCATCTCTCATTATGATCAGACGTTTAAGCATGACTTCCATATCACACATGTTGATACCACCCATAGCCCATCCTTCAAATTCAAAGTCTTTGACTGCGTCATACCATATCTGTGCTGTGTTCCAGTCGTCACCCTGTAACACGTTCAATAGTTTTGTCTGTCCCAGTCTGTTCTTCTGGAAGAACTTGTTGTTATATATGGTACCGTCCAGTGTGTCTTGGAAACTGTTCAATCCTGTTTTAGGTCTGTTGAGATCATCTGCCGCCCACGTGGGTACATCCAATGTCATGGCCCAATCGCTTGTGAGTTCTAGCCAGTTTAGTATGTCAGATCTCACTTTGTTTGCCTTGTTACCCTCGAAATCTTTCCAATCGAATTTTATTACACCTTTTCCTATCTGGTATCCGCCTGAGTCACCTACTATAGTAGAAATTTCTCTATCTCTGTTCACGAACATGTGATCTCTGTCGCCAACCTTTTCCATGTCCAGGCAGGCGTGTCCCGCCGAGTACAGTGCTGTGGGGTATGTGAACATTCCTTCTTTTGGATTGATGAAGTTAAGCCCTTCCACTCCATTCTCAAAGCCTTTTGGAATCCTGTCTTCGGAGATGTGTTTGCCTCCTGAAACTCTCTGTTTGCTGATAAACGTGTTGTAGAAGTTAGATATAGCAGGCAAGAACACCGCGAAGTCTCTGCTCAACTCCCCTAGATGCTCTTGCTTACTATTATCTGTCGTCATTATTGCGCCTGTGCTGGTATGATGTATTGATACTTGCCCAATCCTGAATCAACAGAGACCTGCATCGCACCCTCGTTGGAGAAGTGTAATGTGACCTTTGCCGAGTCTGATAGTTTAAGTATTTGTAGCACCTGTCCTACCGGCCAACTCCATCCTTTGTTAAGTGTTCCCTTAACATCAGTTGCAAATACAAACTCACCACCATGTGATGCCTGGTCACCGAAAGTGAAAATCAAGTTCCCATCTTCGGTCCTCACAACGAATGAGTTGTGCTCTGTGTTTGCAGTTGCTTGGAAGTTGAATCTTTGCACACTTGCCACGCTAGGCTCGATCTCAACGTCCCACTTGACACCCTTGAACTTCACGGTCTTAAGTTTCTCGTTGATGATCTCAGCGTTCATGAATCTGTAGTCATTCTTGAAGTCACCCTTTTCATTCTCGAAATGGATTCCTGTGGGAATGGTCGCACCGTTTCTCTCACCGGACAACACAGTAATGTTCGCCTTCTCCTTGTACTCCGGACACTTCAGGTGTATGTCTAGTTTGCCCATCTGTGGCATACCGAACGTACCCGTCATCTCCGTTTGTGGCTTGTGGAAAGACCCCTGTAGGATCACAGATCTGTCTTCGGCCATGGAATCGATTGTAGTTTCCTTATCGTCTCCAGTGATCTTAACAAGATCCAAGAATCCCAGTCCATGCGTATGTTTAACGATGTCTTTTAAGATGTCTATCATAATGTTCTTATTGTATATGATATTTAGGTCTTAGTCTAGTGTTATTTCACTAACTTTGTACACTACAGGATTTTGTTTACCAGGTTTTTTGAATATTGCGTAGTTGGCCCCGGGTCTGAACTGATTCATTTCCACAACCTCATATCCCTCGTCCTTGATCATCTGTGTCATGGCTGTCTTGGTGTTGTAGTTCCAATAACCGTTTTTTGCTTGTAAAAGATCATGGTCATAATGGCAGTCTGCGTATTGTATGAACACGTATCCTCCAGGAATCAACACTCGTTTGATGTCATGTAGATACTGTTGCACATGCTGTTGTGTAAAGAACACAAACGTGTCCCAACTGAAAACCAAACTACAACTTCCTTGGGGTACGTTCGAGCATTCGGTGTTCCGGGTGATGCAAAATTTTAGGTATTTCTGATGCTGACTTGGAAATTTTGCACGTATACTTTTCTCAACCTGGGGCAAGACATCTAGGAAAAAATTCAATCTCCATGCCCTGAAATCCATAGAGAACATGCCAAGTCCCGGACCTATCTCCAAACTGTTGTAGATGTTTGATCTAGAGAATTGGAAGATCTTGGTCTGCACCATTCTACTCAACCATGCGTCCACTATAGGTTTTTTAATCTTTTGATCGAGATCCCTCAGGAACCATTCTGGAGTCTTGTCCATCCTGTCTATTATTTCACTGTTGTTGGCGTCAACGGCCAACTCTAGATCCTTTAAAATTTTCAAATTGGAGTCGATCAACTCCTGTAGGTCCTCTTTCTTGACTCGTTCCAGTTTCTCTATTAACAATTTAATCTCTTCAATGCTTAACATATGACTATTTAAAATTCAAACAGTTTGTTGAATGTGTTTGTGGTCTCCGTTGACTGCACGTCCCATCCTAGAACACCTATGAGGTTGTCGATCTTCTGATCCAGTATCGTTGCTTCCATGGCATCACCGTCAAACGGCAGTTCCTTGAACCATTCAGGTATACGCATCTCATCCACGGGATATGCGATACTTGTGTAGCCCAATGGATTCTGTTTCAGTTTACACACGATCACTTTCGCACCGTCAGTGATTGGCATACTGTATTTGTCGCCATACATCTCCCTGCACCGGTTCCAGTTCATGCTGGCCCTCACGTGGCCCGGCATGTTTGCTCTCCCGGCCTTTTCCTCGGCCGCAGTGTACTTGGTCATGTTGTTGGCCCTCTTGGGAGATCCCTTCTCCCATCCTGGCCTGGATTTGAACTCTGATCTGAATTGGCTGATTTTTTCTAGTACTTCTTTCTCGCCCTTGCCTTGTAGAACCATGTATAGGAGATCACTCAAGAAGTCCTGCACGAAAACAGGTGTGTCTGATCTTTTGAGATCCAGTCCCATAGCCTTCATCTTGCCATCCTTGCCGTCGACATCCGCACGTTTGCCTTCCTTGTCGTAGTACAGTACAGCATATCTCTTCTTTGTGATGAACAGACCTTTGGACGCCACAAGTTCTCTGCCCGCCGCTATGACTTCTCCACGTGTGCTCGGACAATGGAAGCCCTTGGTCATGAATGATTTGAAAGATCCGTTGACCTCGTCTGCTATCCTGTCGTACAGTGCCACGACGGAGTCTTTGGTCCATGGTATAACACCTTCATTGATCTCTTTTTGTAATGTCTTGTATGCCGAGAAGTAAACGGAGTCTGTGTCTCCATACACAACACTCTCGCCTTTATGATCGTACTTGCCCGCCACGATCTCGTTGACTTTGCTGGCCATGTGTTTGGTGATACACCTGCCTGTGAGTGTCACACTCTGTCCGATCCTGATGTCAAAGAATCTACAGCCTGGATTCAGGATCGCACCATACAGACTGTTTAGATTAATTTTCTTTACAAGTTGCCTCTTGTCCCAGTACTCTCTTTCAATCTCGTTGTCTCCACACTCACGCATCTTCTTCTGCATTTCCTGTCTCTCTGCGTACCAACGTTTCAATAAACCTGGGATGATTGCTTCATACTCGTATGTGAATATGGTACCATTGGCACTCAACATCCATTTGTTGTTGCCATCAAATATGATCTCATACAGTTGTGCGGCACTCATACGCACACTGGTCTTGTCTTCCCAGTCCACGATTATCTCGGTGCCCTTCTCTTGATTCATCACTGCCTGGTACTCCCAACTGCCAAACTGGCTGTCCCACGCCGCCGCGAATGATTTCTTGGCGTGTTTGGCCCTGTTGATCTCTGCTGAAGTTATCACAGGTCTGATCTGACCCACTATGGTCTCCGGACCCATGTTAAGTGCCCTAATCACACTCGGATATAGTGAGTTTATGTCAACAGACCCTATCCAGTCGTGTATTCCCTTTTGTGGGGTCGCCACGTGGGCTCCTGCCGCCGGCTGATTCTCTTCACCGTCTTTCTTGTACTTCCTGGCTGGTACCTGCATTCCACGTCTGTGTGTTTCATTCACGATTGCCTGTTCCGTGACCGCTACCGCACCCATTGTTGTCTGTAGTAGTACAGTGTTCTGGTGTGCTATCTCGTTGGCCAGTTCTATGAACTTCAGTTTCTTCTCCAGTTTGGCCAGTAGTGCGGTGTCTTGCCTGTTGTACTCTATGAACAGGCCGAAGTCGTTCTTGTACAGGTTGTCCAGTGATCCCTCG
>Ga0255757_10000140_pt1 | contig 67877 bp, 60 predicted proteins | sample 071ome_27_FD_179957 | JGI IMG/M metagenome (GOLD analysis project Ga0255757, IMG submission 179957) | Coastal salt marsh microbial communities from the Groves Creek Marsh, Skidaway Island, Georgia - 071409AT metaG (version 2) | ecosystem: Environmental > Aquatic > Marine > Intertidal zone >...
TGTGGGATTAATGCCTAAATCATCTTCCTGGGCGGCAGAAATAGTAATCTCTTCATTTTCGGGCACAATGGTATAGGTTTTTTCGCCATCAAATAGTTGTTCTATTCCCATAAAGTCTAATTTGTAGCGTTCTCCAGCCACCACCACTTTGCCTTTAGCTTCTTGCCTAATGTTTTCTTGTCTGTTGTTTAAAACATAGGTGAAATTAAATTGAAGGTTTTCTTGTTTACTAATAGTCTCGGCCACAGCGTCTAAAATATTCTTTGCTTCCATAGAAGTTTGCGCACTTAGAGGCAATAGACTTAGAAAAAAAACCGTCAAAAAGAATTTAATTTTCATGGGCATCTTGGTTTAAAAAGCGTTCTAAACTGGCTAAATCGGGAATCAGCACTTGGCGGGCTTTACTCCCTTCAAATGGCCCCACAATTCCAGCGGCTTCCATTTGATCAATAATCCTTCCGGCACGATTATAGCCTAGTTTTAATTTTCGTTGCAAAAGTGATGCCGAACCTTGTTGAGCCACAACAATTACCTCGGCAGCTTCTTTAAAAAGCGCATCGCGTTCGGAGGCATCAATGTCCAGTGTGCTTTCGTTTTCTTCTCCAACATATTCAGGCAATTGATGGGCTTCGGCATAGCCTTTTTGGGCGCCTATAAATGCGGCAATACGTTCTACTTCGGGGGTATCAACAAAGGCACACTGAATTCGGGTGAGTTCATTGCCTTGGGTGTAAAGCATGTCACCACGGCCTATGAGTTGTTCGGCTCCTCCACTGTCTAAGATGGTGCGAGAATCAATTTTTGAGGTTACCCTAAACGCTATTCGAGCGGGGAAATTGGCTTTGATGATGCCCGTAATAACATTTACCGAGGGGCGTTGGGTGGCAATAATAAGGTGAATGCCAACAGCACGAGCCAATTGTGCCAATCGAGCAATTGGTGTTTCTACTTCTTTGCCTGCCGTCATAATCAAATCGGCAAATTCATCTACAATCAAAATAATATAGGGTAAGAAATTATGCCCCTCATTTGGGTTGAGCTTTCTAGCCTTAAATTTCTTGTTGTATTCTTTTAAATTGCGGCACATTCCATTTTTTAGCAACTCATAGCGGTTGTCCATTTCTATACAAAGTGAATTGAGGGTGTTAATCACTTTGCTGTTGTCTGTAATAATGGCGTCTTCACTATCGGGCAATTTGGCTAAATAGTGCCGTTCAATTTTATTGTAAATATTTAATTCTACCTTTTTTGGATCAACCAAAACAAACTTGACCTCCGCGGGGTGTTTTTTGTAGAGTAGGGATGAAATCACAGCATTGAGGCCCACCGATTTTCCCTGCCCGGTAGCTCCAGCCATAAGCAAATGGGGCATTTTGGTTAGATCTACCACAAAGGTTTCGTTGCTAATGGTTTTGCCCAATGCCAAGGGCAACTCCATTTCTGCATTTTGAAATTTGGTGGTGCTTAATACCGATCGCATGGAAACCACACTTGGTTTTTGATTGGGCACTTCAATACCTATGGTGCCCTTGCCGGGAATGGGCGCTATAATTCGGATGCCTAGAGCAGACAGCGATAGAGCAATATCGTCTTCTAAGTTTTTGATTTTTGAAATTCGGATACCCGCATCGGGCACAATTTCATAGAGTGTTACGGTAGGTCCAATGGTGGCTTTTATATGAGCAATGCCAATTTTATAGTTGCTCAAGGTTTCCACAATTTTATTTTTATTTTGATCTAGTTCTTCTTGATTAATCGTAATAGAGCCGTCGCCATAGTCTTTAAGGAGATTAATGCTAGGAGTCTTATAGTTACTTAGGGCAAGGGTTGGATCAAATAAACCTTGTTTTTTAACCAATTCTTCTGCTAGTTGATTTACCTCTTCTTCGGCTGTTTCAATTTCCAATGGAATGTCTTCTTTGGGTTCCAAAACCTCCGCTTTTTTTTCTGTGGTATCAATTTCGGGGGTTGGGGTTAAGGCTATGGCGTTTGATTCATCAGGTTCCTCCAAAGTTTCTTCAAGGGGGAGGTCAGACTCTTGGACATCTTCTGGTTCGAGCTCTAATTCTTCCGTTTTTGGTTTGCTAAACCATTTTTTAATTCGTTCTGGAGTCCAGTCTAATTCAATGACTAAAAAGCAAAGCAGCACAAAAAATAGAAGACTGGCTAAACCAACGGCGCCAATATAGGTAACCATCCAAAGATAAATCTCATAGCCCACCACACCACTCAAAATGGGAGAGGCTTCATAAAAAAAGCCCATGCTAATGCTCAGCCAAAGGGTGTGTAGCACCCCCCAACTCCATTGTTTCAACAAGTTCTTTTTTGAAAAATTAAAAAAATAAAACAAACCGGTTATCAAGAGCAGATAGGCCAAAATATAGGCCCCCAATCCAAAAAGTTGATAGACCATGAAATGACTAACAAAAGCACCTAATTTTTTTAGCACGTTGACACTTTCAACACTTGGGTCGCCTAAACTTTCCAACGAGCTAAAATCTTCTTCCCAATGCAAGAAATAAGAGAGCATAGCGATAATCAACAAGGTTGATGCTAAAATTAAAAAAGCACCAAAAAGAACTAAACGTTGCCTTTTTTGTTTGGCTGAAGACGAATTGGTTTGGGTAGATTTTTTTTGTTGCGTGGCCATCAATGCTGAACTCTCCCACAAAAATACAAATTCAAAAGCAATATCAAGATGCTTTTAGGCTTCCTTTAAGGATTTAATTTTGATTTGGAATGCGGCAAAAAGAAGGGTCATAAAAGGGCTAATCCAATTGAAAAAAGCATAAATAAAATAGCTGCTCACACTCACTCCTAACACCCCCGATTGATAGGCACCACAGGTATTCCATGGAATTAACACAGAGGTAACAGTTCCAGAATCTTCAAGTGTGCGACTTAGATTTTCTGGTGCCAAGCCTCTATCTTTATAGGCTTTGGCAAACATTTTTCCGGGAATGACCAGAGATAGATATTGGTCAGAGGCGCTAATATTGATAGTCACACAAGAAAGGACCGTACTGGCAAACAGTTGTAGGGTATTTTGTGCCCATTGCAGCAAGGCTTGGCTAATACGTTCTAGGGCACCAATGGCATCCATAACGCCACCAAAAACCATTGCACAAATGATGAGCCAAATGGTGCCCAACATGCCACCCATACCACCAGAAGTAAAAAGATCATTGAGCATAGGATTATCTGTTTCAATAACCGTTTCGGTAGTAATCACGTTTAAAAGTGTTTCATAGACCGTGGTGAGGTTTAAATGAGCTACCCCACTCAATTCTAAAAGAAGCTGAGACTGAAACAAGACAGTGAAAAGGGCTCCCAACAGCGTGCCAATCATAAGTGCTATTAGAGGAGGACTTTTTTTGATGATTAAAAAAATGACGGTTAAGGGCACTAAAAATAACCAGAGATTTATGGTAAATTTATCTTCTATGGCACTCAACATTTGATTAATATCGGTTTGTCCACTGGGGGTTTGAAAAAAACTAATGAGGATAAAAAGAGCAAGTGTAATCACAATGCTGGGCACTGTGGTGAGGGTCATGTAGCGAATATGCGTAAAAAGATCTCCGCCAGCCATAGCAGGGGCAAGGTTAGTGGTGTCACTCAAAGGAGAGAGTTTGTCTCCAAAATAGGCGCCAGATATGACAGCACCTGCCACCATGCCCACGGGCAAACCAAGTGCTTTGCCAATTCCTATTAAAGCAATGCCCACGGTGGCAGAGGTGGTCCAACTACTTCCTGTGGCTAAAGAAATGATAGCACATATAATGACACAAGCCGGGAGAAAAACAGCCGGATGAATGAGTTGTAAACCATAATAAATCATGGCGGGAATAATTCCCGAAGCCAACCAAGTTCCGGCCAAGGCTCCTACAAAAAGTAAAATTAAAATGGCTCCTGTGGTGGCTTTTAGGTTGGTGCCAATGGCTTCCATCATTTCGACGTAGGCAATTTTTTTACGAAACCCTATCACGGCAGCAACTGCGGCTCCAATGAGCAGAATAAATTGATTAGACCCCCCTAAGGCGTTGTCTCCAAATACACTCACATTAAATCCCAATAATAGAATGAGTACTACAACAGGAAGTAAAGCGGCACCTAAACTAAGAGCGGGCGATTTTTCGCGCATACAATTGATCTTCTCACAATAGTACGAATTTTATTGAAGACCTTATTTTTTGTTTTGCGTTTTGTAATGCAAATAAATGGTATTAATAAATCCTAAAACAACCCCCACACCAATTAGAATATAAAAGATGGTAAAAACTTTTCCAAAGGTGGTTTGCGGAGAAAAATTGCCGAAGCCAATGGTGGTCAGGGTAATGACAGAAAAATAGGCAGCATCAATCCAAGACCAACCTTCAATATAGTGATAGCAAAGGGTGCCAATGATAACAATGAGACCTGAAACCCACAAAAGCTGACGATATTCTTTGTCTTTTAAAAAGGAAAAAAATAATTTTAAATAAATACATGGTTAAGATGAGGTTTAAATTAATTAAAGCAAACAGCACTGGCCCAAAATCAAAATAAATTCGGCTAAATCAAGGAAAGGGTAAAAGGGAAAAAGAGAAACTGAGGGTTTGTTTTTTCATTTTTGGGGCTTATAATTTCTTAAAATTACAAAAAACCATAGAAACATTTGTAGTTTTGCAGCTAACAAAAAGTTCAATTTTATGAGTGTTTATGATGTTGCAGTTATAGGTTCTGGCCCTGGAGGTTATGTAGCGGCTATTCGTTGTGCCCAATTGGGGCTTAAAACGGTATTGATTGAAAAATATGATACCCTAGGGGGCACTTGTCTCAACGTGGGCTGTATTCCTTCAAAATCATTATTAGACTCTTCACACCACTATGAAGAAGCTTTAAAACACTTCCCTGCTCACGGCATTGAAATTGACGGCACCGTGAAATTGAATTTTAAACAAATGATCGATAGAAAAGCAAGCGTGGTGGAACAAACTACCAAAGGAATCGATTTTTTGATGGACAAAAACAAAATTACTGTCTTACGGGGCACAGGTAGTTTTGAAGACGCCACCCACATTAAGATAGAAGGCAAAGATGCTCAAACCATTGAAGCCAAAAACACCATCATTGCCACAGGTTCTAAACCTGCCACACTCCCTTTTATAAAGTTAGATAAGGAACGCATCATAACCTCAACAGAAGCTCTATCCTTAAAAGAAATTCCCAAAAAACTTATGGTCATCGGAGGGGGTGTCATTGGCTTAGAGCTTGGACAGGTTTATGCTCGTTTAGGGGCTGAGGTTTCCGTTGTAGAATATGCAGATCGCATTACCCCCGCAATGGACAGTGCTCTTTCTAGAGAACTTACAAAAGTGATGAAAAAACAAGGCGTTTCCTTCTTTTTATCCCACGCGGTTCATCAAGTGGAACGCAAGGGCGATCAAGTGCATGTTTCGGCAAAAGACAAAAAAGGCAACGAAGTTCAATGGGAAGCAGACTATTGTTTGGTAGCAGTAGGTCGTAAACCATATACGGACGGATTAAACGCTCAAGCTGCCGGCGTTACCCTCAACGAAAGAGGGCAAGTAGAAGTGAACGAATCATTGCAAACCGCCACACCCAATATATATGCCATAGGCGACGTGGTTCGCGGTGCCATGTTGGCACACAAAGCAGAAGAAGAAGGGGTGGCTGTAGCCGAACGTCTAGCGGGTCAAAAACCCCATATTGATCACAATTTAATTCCTAATGTTATTTATACTTGGCCAGAAGTAGCTGCTGTAGGAAAAACAGAAGAGCAGTTGAAGGAAGCAGGAGTTGCCTATAAATCGGGTCAGTTTCCTATGCGAGCCCTTGGTCGTGCTCGAGCCAGTATGGATACTGACGGATTTGTAAAAATCTTAGCCGATGCCACTACAGATGAGGTTTTGGGTGTGCATATGATAGGTGCACGTGCCGCTGATCTTATTGCAGAAGCTGTAACCGCCATGGAGTTTAGAGCTTCCGCAGAAGACATTGCCCGTATGAGTCATTCGCACCCCACCTATGCCGAAGCCGTTAAAGAAGCAGCATTAGCAGCTACAGAAAATAGAGCCTTACACAGCTAAATTCTCGTTTTTGTTTTAAAATCGGTTTAGTTTTTCTATAGGGTATACTCCAAGTTCTCTAGTGTTCTAGCGCTACAAATTTTTTTTGTGGGGGTTAAAAAGGTTCTCAATTTTTTAAAATTGATTATCTTAGGACAAAACAATACATTTTGAAACGAAGAAACTTTATTCAAAAAGCGGCTGGTGCTTCAGCAGCTTTTACCATTGTGCCAAGTCATGTACTTGGATTTTCAACAACCTCTCCCAACAACAAAATACAAATTGGATTCATTGGCGTCGGACGACAAGGTAGGGGCTTAATGAAGAATTTTGTCAATTATGATGAAGCGGCCGTAGTGGCTGTTTCTGATGTAGATCGGCTTAAGATGGATTTGTTTGAAGAGACTTATAAAGAAACAGCTACCAAAAAAGGAAAAACCCTGAGTAGTATTACACATTTTCCAACCTACAGCGAGCTGCTTTCCCAATCGGATATCGATGCCGTTGTGATTGCTTCTCCCGACCATTGGCATGCTCAAATGGCTGTAGATAGCGCTAAAGTGGGTAAAGACATTTATTGTGAAAAACCACTTTCCAGTAGTGTGGAAGAAGGTAGGGCTATGGTCAATGCCGCTCGAAAATATGACGTGGTCTTTCAAACCGGGAGCATGCAGCGCTCATGGCGCAATTTTAGACATGGAGTTGAGTTAATCCGCAATGGCTATATAGGAGAAATAAAAGCGGTTCATGTTTGCGTGGGGCAGCCCTGGAAAGCGTGTGAATTACCGGCCCAACCCACCCCTGAAAATATTGAGTGGAACGCTTGGATTGGCCCGGCTCCTTATCGTTCCTATCACCGTGATTTAGCTTGTCCCATAGACGATGACCGTTGGGGTATGTGGCGTGATTATAAACCCTTTGGAGGCGGAATGATTACCGATTGGGGAGCTCATATGTTTGATATTGTCCAATGGGCCTTAGACCGCGATGCCGGAGGCCCCGTTCAATTTACACCTCCCAACCATCCTGCAGAAATTGGCCTAACATTTACCTATGATGACGGATTAACAGTGAGTCATTCACGTTGGGGTAAGGGGTGCAATGAAATTCAGTTTATTGGAACCGAAGGGCGTCTAGAAGTGAGTAGATCCTATTTAAAAACTTTCCCTAATGCCAGTTTAGCCAAAGAAGATTTGCCTAGCACGGCCACCAAAAGAGTTTACCATAGTGAAAACCATCATCTAGATTGGCTCCAAGCCATTCGAGACAGAACAAGACCCATTTGTGATGTTGAAGTTGGACACCGAACAGCAACAGTATGTAATATTGCCAATATTGCCTATGACTTGCAACGACCCTTGGAGTGGAATCCAACGACCGAAAAATTTGTTGACGATCCTAGCGCTAATCTTTTGTTGGGCCGAGCCTACAGAGGCAACTGGGACTATCGCAATTTTTAGTCCAAAAGGGTTTTCATTTTAGAGCGAATCTCCTCAAACCCAACATTGCCAATGCTACCCAAATGGGTGTGGTTTACTTTTTTTTCAGGCTTAAAATTTCCTGCGGTAATTTCTTGCCCCATTTTTTGATAAGCTTCTCTAAAAGGCATTCCGTTTTTGACCCATTCATTAAGGGTATCTACACTAAAGAGATAGTCATATTTGCTGTGGTGTAAAAGGTCTTGGTTCACCTCCACCTGAGCCAAGCTATAAGCTAGCATTTCTAAACAGGATTTCATTTCATGAAAGGCGTCAATGAGTAAACCTTTAGCCAATTGCATTTCTCGATGATAGCCACTGGGTAGGTTTGAAGTTAACAAAGTTAATTGGTGGGGCAATCCTTGCAATAAATTGCATTTGCCTCTAATTAATTCAAAAATATCTGGATTTTTTTTGTGGGGCATAATGCTAGAACCCGTGGTTAAACTTTCCGGAAAACGAATAAAATCAAAGTCTTGTCCCATATACAGGCAAACATCCATAGCCAATTTTGAAAGGGTGGCACCCAGTTGTCCTATGGCTTGAGTGGTTGTTTTTTCAATTTTGCCTCTTCCCATTTGGGCGGCCACAACATTATATTTTAGGGTTGAAAATCCAAGTCTATCGGTGGTGGCCTCTCGATCAATGGTAAAAGAGGTGCCATAGCCCGCTGCACTGCCTAATGGATTTTGATCTGCAAGAGTATGGGCCGCATTGAGCAGCACCACATCATCTATGAGACTTTCTGCATAGGCCGAAAACCAAAGACCAAAGGAAGAAGGCATGGCCACCTGCATATGTGTATAGCCGGGCATTAAAACATTTTTATTTTTTTCTGCCAAATCCATCAATATCTCAAAAAGAGCAAAGGTTGCCTTTTTTAGCTGTTGTACTTCTTCTTTAATATAAAGTTGAAGGGCCACTAAAACCTGATCGTTTCGAGATCGAGCAGTATGAATTTTCTTTCCTAAAGCGCCTAATTTTTCGGTTAACAAAAATTCAATCCGCGAATGCATATCTTCAAAGGAATCTGGAATGGTAAAGGTTCCGTCAAGGGTTGTTTGTTTAATGGCCTTGAGTTCCTCTATCAATTTTTCAGCTTCCTCATTAGTCAATAGGCCAACTTTTCCCAGCATGGCGGCATGCGCCATGGAAGCCTCACAATCGTAGGGCGCTAAAACCAAATCATATTCTCGGTCTTTACCCACGGTGAAGGCGTCTACTTTTTCATTGATGGGATTTCCTTTTTGCCAAAGTTTCATAACTATAAAATTTGTTTTAAAAGCGCAATATAGAAGGCAATGCCTTCTTCAATCTCATGGGTGTAAATAAATTCGTCTGCTGTATGCGAACGTGTAGAGTCTCCCGGTCCGAGTTTTAAAGAAGGACAGCTTAGGGCAGCTTGATCTGAAAGGGTAGGAGAACCATAGGTTTTTTTACCTAATCCGATACCTGCTTGCACTAAGGGGTGTTCAATAGGGATGGAAGAGCTTTTTAAATGCAAAGATCGCGCCTGTACCTCACAGTCTAATTCTTTTTGAAGAATAGCCTCCACTTCTGCGTTGGTGTAGCAGTCGTTTACGCGCACATCTATTACCATTTTAACGGTGGCCGGAATGACATTGTGTTGTTTGCCGGCTTCAATTTGGGTGAGGGTAACTTTTACTTCACCAAGAGATTCTGAAATTTTTGGGAAGGAAATGGTTTTAATTTTTTGAATAATAGCTGGCACCTTCAATAGGGCTTGATCATCATTTTGGTGGGCTGCATGACTGGGGGTACCTTTAACGGTGGCATCTAAAACTACCAATCCCTTTTCGGCAACGGCTAAATCTAAAAGGGTGGGTTCGCCTACAATTGCTAAGTCTACCTTTGGCAAATGAGGCAATACCCCTCTCAAGCTTTTTGGTCCTGCTGTTTCTTCTTCTGCAGTGGCGGCCAAAAGGAGGTTGTAGTTTGGGTTGGGGTGCTCGTAATAGTGATGAAAAAGGGCCATTAAGCTCACGAGAGCACCTCCGGCATCATTGCTACCCAAGCCATATAATTTGCCGTCTATAATATCGGCTGAAAAAGGATCACGGGTGTAGGCCTTGTTAGGTTGCACCGTATCGTGATGGGAGTTTAACAGCAAAGTAGGTTTTTGGGCATCAAAAAACTTGTTGGTAGCCCAAACCGTATTGTCTTGTCGTTGGGTGGTAATATTTCGTTGCTGCAACCAATTTTCAATACAATTAGCCGTTTGCTCCTCTTGTTCAGAAAAGGAGGGCGTTTGAATGAGTTGTTGCAACAAAGCAATTGCTTCTTGGGCGGCTTTCATAATTCAATTTGAGTGTGAAGGGTTGATTGGTTGAGCATATTAGGCCCCCCTACATGAACGGTTTTAACCCCATTTTGAAGGGCTTCAAAACAGTTGGATAGTTTGGGTAGCATACCGCCTGCAATTTGTTTGGCAGCTTTTAGGGCCTCATATTTTTGAGTATCAATTTTAGGAAGAACAGAAGCCTCATCATGCACATTTTCTAACACGCCTTCTTTTTCGAAACAATAGTGTAAATGGACTTCCTGTTGTTTGGCTAAGGCAATGGCCACTTGTGCCGCAATCGTATCTGCATTGGTGTTCAATAATTGCCCTTTTCCATTGTGCGTAATGGAACATAAAACAGGAATTTTGTTTAAGGCAATCAATTGGGTTAGACCTGTAGCATTAACTGTTTTAACATCTCCCACAAATCCATAGTCAATGGGGGCGGGAGGTCTTTTGGTGGCTAAAATGGTATTGCCATCAGCTCCGCTTAACCCAATAGCATCAGCACCTAGTGCTTGTAATTGCGCTACTAATTTTTTGTTAATCAGCCCGCCATAGACCATGGTGATAATTTCTAAATTGGGTCCATCTGTAATTCTTCTTCCTTGGTGCATTTGCACAGCAAGATTCATTTTAGTGGCCATAGAAGTGGCCGTTTTGCCTCCCCCATGTACTAAAATTTTAGGCCCCTTTAAGGTTACAAAGGCCTCTAAAAAAGAGTCTAGTTGCTCCGAATTGTCAATGAGGTTTCCTCCAATTTTGATGAGGTTAATCTTATTCATGGTCGAGCAAAAGTTTTAATATCGTTTGGGCAGAAAAAACCCGATTAGCCGCTTGTTGAATCGTGAGGTTGTGTGCAGCATCATCCAAAACGGCATCGCTAGCCACAATATTTCTTCTAATGGGCAAACAATGCATAAACTTAGCCTGATTGGTTCGCTTCATTTTGTCGGCTGTGATTTGCCAGGCTGAGTCAGTCCTTAAAATTTGACCATATTGCGAATAGGAGCACCAGTTTTTGGCATAAATAAAATCGGCTCCTTCAAAGGCTTCTTCTTGATTGTATAGAAGGGGGGTGTCTTTGGTTATTTCTGGATTGAGTTCATAGCCTTCCGGTTGTGCAATTACAAAATCTGCTTCCATATGGTGCATCATGCGTGTAAACGAATTGCCCACTGCATGCGGCAGTGCCTTGGGATGGGGTGCCCAGGTCAACACCACCTTGGGTCTCTTTTTGGTTTGATTTTCTTTTAGTGTAATGGCATCCGCTAGGGCTTGCAATGGGTGAGCCGTGGCACTTTCCATATTGATCACAGGGATGGTAGCATATTTAGCAAAACTTCGCAACACCACCTCGGCCTCATCATTTTCTTTGTCACTCAAAGAGGCAAAAGCTCTAATGGCTACCATATCACAATATTGCGACACCACTCGGGCTGCTTCTTTAACGTGTTCAGAACGCAAACCACTCATTTGGGTGCCATCTTGAAATTCTAGTGCCCAAGCTTCATTTGAAAAATTCATCACCATAACTTGTATGCCTAACTGTTGGGCTGCCTTTTGGGTGCTAAGTCGGGTGCGTAAACTTGGATTGAAAAACAACATACCCAATGTTTTTCGCTTGCCCAAGGTTTCAAATTGCCAAGGATTTTTCTTGAGGGCTAACGCAAGATCCAATGTTTTTTCAAACTGGGGTAGATCGTCTAGGGTAATAAAATGTTTCATGAGTTTAGTTCGCTTTCTAGAGCCTCAAAAAATTGGTCAAAATGAGATTCTTTTAGAGTTAAAGGAGGGAGGATACGAATGAGCTTTTTATTGCTGCTACCTCCTGTGAAAATATGGTGTTTAAAAATTAAATCTTTTCTAAGGGGGCCCACTTCAAAATCAAATTCCAATCCCAACATCAAGCCTCGCCCTTTAATTTTTTGAATGCTGGGTAATTGTTCGGCTCGGGCTCTAAAATGGGTTTCTAATATTTTTGCTCGTTCTTGAAGTTGCTCTTTTTTCAAAACGGACAACACACTCAAGACCGCCACACAGGCTAAATGATTGCCTCCAAAAGTGGTGCCTAAAAGTCCATATCGGGCTTCTATGCTGGGGTGAATCAAAATGCCTCCCACCGGAAAACCATTGCCCATGCCTTTGGCCATGGTGATGATATGCGGTTGAATATTATATTTTTGAAAGGCAAAAAAGGTACCTGTTCGGGCAAAACCAGCTTGCACCTCATCGGCAATCAAGCAAGCGTTGTGCTCTTGGCATAGTTTTTCTAGCGCATAGATAAAATCTTCCGTGGGTTCGTCAAGACCACCAACCCCTTGAATGGCTTCAAAAATAACGGCACAGACATCTCCTTTTTGCAATTCTTTAGCTACTAAATCAGTTTTATTAAAGGGTAAAAAAGTAACCTCATGTTGGGCGTTCAAAGGCGCATTAATGGCCGGATTATCGGTGACAGAAACCGCTGCGGAAGTTCTCCCGTGAAAAGCATTTTTAAAGGCAATAACCCGCTTTTTATTGGTGTGAAAAGAAGCTAGTTTCAAGGCATTTTCTATGGCTTCGGCTCCGGTGCTGCATAAAAAGAGTTGATAGTCATATAAACAACTTTGTTCTGCAAGGGCATTGGCCAATTTTTCTTGTAAGGGATTTTTTACCGCATTGGAATAGAAAGCAATTTGCTCCAGTTGTGTGGTTAGGTTGGACACAAATTCTTCTTGGCTATGACCAATTGAAATTACGGCGTGCCCCCCATATAAATCGAGATATTGGGTGCCTTGAGCGTCATATACATAAACATCTTTTGCCCTTGTGGGGGTTACGTCATAAAGAGGATAAACATCAAAAAGCTTCATTAGATTTTACTGTTTGGCAATTTCATGAATTTTTTCAAATGAGGCCATAAGCCCTCTTATCAAAGAAGAGCTTAAGCCTTGGTGTTCCATTTCATTCAAACCGGTTATGGTACAACCCCGTGGGGTAGTTACTTTGTCAATTTCATTTTCGGGATGTGTATCCGACTGAATCAACAAATTGGCTGCCCCTAAAGCGGTGTGCATAGACATTTTGAGAGCAACATCGGCATCAAATCCCATTTGCACACCCCCTTGGGTGGTGGCTCTAATGAGGCGCATCCAAAAGGCAATGCCACTAGCACAAAGCACGGTGGCTGCTTGCATGTGTCTTTCTTCAATAATAATGGAAGTGCCTAATCCATTAAAAATGGCTTCGGCAATAGCAATTCGTTTTTGACCAATGGCATTAGAGCAAAGGCAGGTCATGGAGCTTCCCACTGAAATAGCGGTATTGGGCATAGACCGAATGACTGGAATATTTTCACCTACAAGGGCTTCAATGCGGGCAATAGAAAATCCAGTAATGGTAGACACCAAAATATGTTTCTCGGTCAAATGAGGTTTAATTTCAGCTAAAATTCCTTCCATTTGACTGGGCTGCACAGCAAAAATGATGATGTCTGATGCGGCCACAGCTTTTTGATTGTCTTGTGTAACAAAGACCTGATCGTATTCTTTCCATTTGCCTAAGGAGTCAATATTGCGTTTGGTTAAATACAAAGCCGTATAGGTGTTGTTTATCACAAGGCCTTTGGCAATGCTAAGCCCTAAATTTCCGGTTCCGATGATGGCTATTTTCATAATTCAATTTTAAAAAGTTGAGGCTTTAAGTCGCAAGCCTAAATCTTCTTCCCACCCCATGAGGAGGTTGAGATTTTGGATGGCTTGACCCGATGCCCCTTTAATGAGGTTATCTATAATGCTGGTAATTAGCAATGTGTTTTCGTGTTTATGTAGGTGTAAAAAACAAAAGTTAGAGTTCACCACTTGTTTTAAACTCAAAGGGGTTTTACTCACCTGTGTAAAAGGATGCGAGGCATAGTAGGTTTCATAGCGTGCATAGGCTTCCTCTAGGCTCCCTTCAAAGGCCGTATAAGCAGTGGCAAAAATACCCCGTGTAAAGGCACCTCTTTGGGGTAAAAAATGAAGTGTATTTACTGTTCCCAAGGAACGTAGCGTTTCTTCAATTTCACCCAAATGTTGATGGGTAAAGGGTTTATACCACGACAGGTTGTTGTTGCGCCAGCTAAAGTGCGAAGTGGCACTTAAGCCAACCCCTGCTCCCGTGCTGCCCGTAGTGGCATTAATATGAATTTCATTGGTCAAGCCTCCTTCTTTTGCTAGGGGCAATAAAGCCAATTGGATGGCAGTGGCAAAACAACCCGGATTGGCGATTGCTTTGGCTTTTTGAATGGCTTCTCGCTGAAATTCGGGAAGGCCATAAACAAAGTCTTTATCGTTCCATTTCCGATTGGCTTTTAAACGAAAATCGTTGCCTAAATCAATAATAACGGTAGTGTCACTAAAAGTGTGTTCGGCCAAAAAACGTTCCGAATGGCCATGACCCAAACAAAGAAAAACGACTTCTACATTTGGATCTACGGTGCCGGTAAAATTCATATCGAGGGTACCCAATAAATCGGGGTGGGCCTCAGTGAGAGGTTTGCCGGCTCGGGTAGTGCTATAAACAAAGGCAATGGAGAGTTTGGGGTGCTGTGCCAGCAATCGAATTAACTCTCCCCCTGTATAGCCTGAACCTCCAATTATTCCTACTGTTTTCATATGTTTTTATTGACACTTTTATAAATCTTATGCGCATTAGCCGAAATTTTTATAAAACCTTTGGCCTCTGTGGCTGTCCACCCTTTGTTCATTTCGCCATAGCTGCCAAATTGGGCTTGCATAAGGTCGTGTTCTGATTGAACGCCTAAAAGTTCAAAGCGATAAGGATGCAGCGCAATCTTAACCGTTCCGCTCACATTGACTTGGCTGTCTTTTAAAAAGGCTTCTATGTTGCGCATCACTGGGTCTAAATATTGACCTTCATGCAATAACATACCATAAAAATTACCTAATTGTTCTTTTTGAAACAATTGCCATTTGGTGAGGGTGTGTTTTTCTAATAAATGGTGCGCTTTAATAATAATTAGCGGTGCCGCCGCTTCAAAGCCAACTCTGCCTTTAATTCCAATAATGGTATCGCCCACATGAATATCTCTTCCAATGGCATAGCTTTTGGCCACCTCTTGCAGTTTTTGAATGAGTGCAACAGGATCTCCGGTTGCTCCATTGATAGCACTGAGCTCTCCTTTTTCAAAGGTGAGGCTAATTTCAGAAGAATCTTCCTTTTTTAAGGCACTAGGGTAGGCTTGATCGGGTAGTGGCAGATCAGACGTTAGCGTTTCGCTGCCGCCCACACTGGTGCCCCACAACCCTTGATTGATGGAATATTGTGCCTTGTCCCAAGACATTTCAATGCCCTGCGATTGCAGGTAGGCAATTTCATCTTCTCGTGAAAGTTGTTGGTCACGAATTAGGGTAATGATCTCAATTTCGGGTGCCATCACCTGAAAAATTAAATCAAAACGCACTTGATCGTTACCAGCTCCGGTGCTTCCATGCGCAATGTGGTGTGCCCCAATTTTTTGTGCATAGCGAACAATTTCTACCGCTTGAATGATTCGTTCGGCACTCACCGAAAGGGGGTAGGTATTGTTTTTCAATACATTCCCAAAAATCAAATATTTTACAATTTGTTGGTAAAAAGAGCTAAGCGCATCTATGTTTTGATAAACGTGCGCCCCCATTTGATAGGCCTTTTTTTCTATGGTGTTTATTTCGGTTGCTGAAAAGCCACCGGTATTAACACTAATGGCGTGTACTTCATACCCTTCTGACGAAAGCTTTTTGAGGCAATAGGAGGTGTCTAAACCACCGCTATAGGCTAAAACTAAAGGGGTTTTTTTCATGATTTTTTCTTTTTAAGCAGTAGGGCTTCCTTAATTTTTTTTAAGCGTTCGCCTACAGCACGGTTATATTTTTTAGCGGAGTTTTGTTTGTTTTTGGGTTCATAGAGCATGCCTGTGCACAAACACATTTTTTGATCTGTTCGGGTCAGCACATCAAAATTCTTACAGGTTTGACAGCCTTTCCAAAACTCAGGATCGTCAGTGAGTTCCGAAAAATGGACGGGTTTATAACCCAATTCATAGTTGATTTTCATCACGGCCATTCCGGTGGTAATTCCAAAAACTTTGGCTTCAGGAAATTTTTCTAAAGACAAATCAAATACTGTTTTTTTAATTTTTTTAGCCAGTCCTTTTCCTCTGTAGGCAGGGGCTACAATAAGTCCAGAGTGGGCCACATATTTGCCATGACCCCAAATTTCGATATAACAAAATCCGGCAAATTGTTCACCGTCTAGGGCTATAACGGCATTTCCTTTTTCCATTTTACTGGTGATATATTCGGGGGTACGTCGGGCAATGCCAGTGCCTCTTATTTTAGCCGATTCATCTATGCAAAGGCTAATTTCTTTGGCATATTTTATGTGTTTTGCTTTCGCTATTGCGATTTCCATCATTGAAAAATAAAAAATAGTTGTTGATGTTTATGAGTGTGTCCGAAAGGGAGTTGGGCGCACCAGCCTCCATAATACTTATTCTACCCCAAAGGGGCGACGATACGGGCGTAGCACTGGGAAAAGGTTTCCGGCGGGAAAGGTTAAAAAAAATCCTTTTGTACTCATAAGGTGCAAAATTGAGCTATTTTTTTTTAACCGCAAAATATATGTATTAGTTTTTGCACCTTTAGGGGAGGGCGATACTCCGCCAGTTCTTTGTAAATTTGCTCTGTGAAAAAGGCCATTCAGACTGTTTTTGAACAAGAAATTCCGCACTGGCGAGAAAAAAAGTTGCTTCTGGCCCATAGTGGGGGCGTAGACAGTAGCGTTTTGGCTCATTTACTAAAGCGCCTTTCGCTCGATTTTGCTGTAGCCCATTGCAATTTTCAATTGCGGGGCGAGGCCAGTGAGCAAGACTGCGCCATGGTTAAAAATTGGTGTGCCAAAAATGACATTCCTTTTTTCTCCATGCGTTTTGTGTTGCCTCAAGGCGAGGGGAGTATTCAACTAAAAGCCCGAACATTTCGATATACGTGGTTTTATGAACTGCTAGATGTATATTCCTTTGATTTGCTGCTCACGGCACATCATCTCAACGACCAATTGGAAACCTTCTTAATGCATACTGGACGCGGCACGGGACTATCGGGTTTGTTGGGCATTCCTTCCCACAACCGCCTTTTTAGACCTTTGCTTTCGTTTCCTAAAGAAACTTTGATGGACTATGCTATCAACCATAAAATTCAATGGCGTGAAGATGCCTCTAATGCCTCCACCGTTTATTGGCGCAATGCCCTTCGGCATGAGGTGGTAAAACCCTTGTTGGCTTCTCATCCTCAATTTCTGGATAATTTTCAAACCACACTCAACAACTTAAGAGATACACAAACATTTGTAAATACACAGTTAGAAGTACTCCAGCAAAGGCTGTTTGTTTCTTGTGAAGATAACATTAAAATTAATATCAAACAATTGCAAAGTTTACCCAATTTGGCCTTTTGTCTCCATGCTTGGTTTGCTCCTATGGGATTTCACCCCAAAGAAGTGGAAAAGCTTTTGGTAGCCCAAACCGGCAGTGAGCTTAAGAGTGCTAATCACCGTTTGATTCGCAACCGAGAATTCTTGCTTTTGGTTGAAAATATCTCTTCTCAAAAGGAACAAGAGATTTATTCTTGGGATTTAAAAACTCCCTTAACCCATCCTATTTCATTGAAATCAGTGACCCAAAAAGGAGCCGGGCCTAACTGTGCGGTGTTAAATCCAACACACTTAAAAATGCCTTTAAAACTTCGCAAATACAAAAGAGGTGACTATTTTTACCCACAAGGCATGAAAGGGAAAAAGAAACTCAGCAAGTTTTTTAAAGATGAAAAGTTTTCTTTGTTAGAGAAAGAGAACCAATGGCTCTTATGTTCGCAAGAGCATATTGTTTGGGTTATTGGCAAACGCTTGGATGAACGATATGCCGCCTCAGCCGAAACCCAAAATCCCCTGATTCTTCAAACCCAATGAAAATAAGATTTCTTTTTTGGTTAAGTCTGTTCTTTTTGGCTCTTAATGCCCAAGAACCTGTCACTTGGCAAACCTCTTTTGATCGTGTTTCACCTACCGAAGTCATTTTACAATTTGATGCTCAAATAGCAGAAAATTGGCATTTATACACCCCGGCAACATTTGAAGATGGACCACTGCCCACGGAGTTGATCTTTAGCACAAATTCGCTTCGTTTTGAGTTAGATGGCGATTTCGAAACCTCTCTCCCCAAAAGTTCTTATGATGCCATTTTTCAAATTGAGTTGCCCTATTTTGATAAGGAGGCTCAGTTTTCTCAGAAAATTAAACTTCTGGACGAAGGGCTTATTCAGATTGAGGGTGAAATAAGCTATCAAGCTTGTGATGATAAAGTGTGTATTTTTAGAACAGAGCCTTTTCAAATTCGATTGGATGGCAGCACCACCCCACAAGCCGAGCTCCCTTTGAGTGCCGCAGATCAAGAACGAACTGCACAGCTCACTTTAGTCTTAAAAAATACAGCTCAGTTGGAAGAACAGTTTAACCAAACTGCTAACAACTCCCTTTTTAATTTATTTCTTCTTGGTTTTTTCGGAGGACTTTTAGCCCTTTTAACCCCCTGTGTGTTTCCGATGATTCCCCTCACGGTTTCTTATTTTTTAAAACAAGGCAATTCCCTTCGTGCCGGTATTTGGCAAGCTTTTCTTTATGGCTTTTTTATAGTGCTCATCTACCTGTTGTTGAGTTTGCCTTTTCATTTCTTAGATGCGCTTAATCCTGAAATTTTAAATACCATAGCCACCAATGTTATTCTCAACCTGGTCTTTTTTGCTGTTTTTGTGTTTTTCGCTTTTTCCTTTTTTGGTTTTTATGAAGTAACCCTTCCGGCCCATTGGGGTAGTGCTACAGACCAAAAGTCAGGAGTTCGTGGAGGCCTGGGAATCTTTTTTATGGCCCTCACTTTGGCCATAGTTTCCTTTTCGTGCACTGGGCCTATTTTAGGTTCTTTATTGGCGGGCTCTCTCACAGCCGAGGGAGGAGCCCAGCAACTCACTGCTGGCATGGCCGGTTTTGGAGTGGCTTTAGCGTTGCCCTTTGCGCTTTTTGCCCTATTTCCCAATGCCCTAAAAGTATTGCCCAAATCGGGCGGTTGGTTGAACACGGTTAAAGTGGTTTTAGGCTTTTTAGAGCTGGGGTTAGCCTTAAAATTCTTATCAAATGCCGATTTGGTTTCTCATTGGGGATTGCTAAAGCGAGAAGTGTTTTTAGGCATTTGGACCCTGTTGTCGCTTGCAGTGGCACTCTATCTTTTTGGTATTTTTCGTTTCCCCCATGAGGGAAAGCCAAAGCTATCTGCAATTCGACTGGGAAGTGCTGTTTTGATGTTTCTCTTTACGGGCTATTTAGTCAATGGACTGTTTTCGCAAGAAAATAAATTAAGTCTATTGAGTGGTTTTCCTCCTCCCACTTTTTATAGTCTCTATGCCCAAGAGTCAGAATGTCCGTTGGGTCTTGATTGTTACAAATCTTTTGATGCGGGACAAGAAGTGGCTCTGGCGCAAAATAAACCTATTTTGATTGATTTCACTGGATGGGCCTGTGTCAATTGTCGAAGAATGGAAGAAAAGGTTTGGGTTCAACCTGATGTTTATGATTTGCTCACCGAAAAAATAGTGTTGGTTTCACTCTATGTAGACGATCGTTCTCCTTTGGGAGAAGACCAACAATTTAATTTTGAATTTCCAGACGGGCGCAGACGCACCATCAAAACGGTTGGACAGCAATGGGCCACTTTTCAAAGTGTTAATTTCAATGCGGCTTCACAACCTTTTTATGTATTGCTCCATCCAGACGGCACCTTGCTTAACGCTCCTATTCAATATACCGATGCCCCTACCTATTTGGCGTGGTTAGAACAAGGCTTAGAAGCCTTTGAAAAAATACCGAAAGTGGCTACACCGGCCTGGCTTCAAAATTTTTGAAAGGATTCACCAGTTCACCCGCTAGCCAAGCTGCTTCTTCATTGGGGGTTAAGACCAAAGGCATGCGGAGTTTGCTGTTGTGAATTTCTCTCATAATGCCAGCAGCTGCTGTTGTTACTAGGGCAAAAGAATTCATAATTTCTCCAGTTTCTCGATCGAGCCATGTATCCCAAAGTCCGGCAAACATAAATAGTTCCTCGGCGGCAAGTCCAACTTTAAACTTTTGTTTCTGTTTGCCTTTAGGGTCTTGCCATTGCCATTCAAAAAAGCCATCGGCTGGCACCAAACATCTTTTTGCTTTTCTAAAAGAGGGTTTTTCTTGCAGGGTTTCCCATTTGGCATTGAGCGTATATTTTTGAATGTCTCTCGTTTTGGCCCAGTGGGGTATGAGCCCCCATTGAAAGGGGTCAAGTTGAGTGGGATGTGCCGCCGTGAGCACACAGACTTGGGGATGTGAAAATCCAGTGAAAGTACCCCTAATAGGGGTTCCAGAAAGCCCCCTTTGTTGAAAGGCAGCAGCTCCCTTTTGCTGCTGAAAATGAAAACACATAAATAATAAAATAGTATTTTAAAGATAGTCATTCAAACAATATTTTTTGGAAATACAAACGAGGTGTCAAAAAAAGGAAGGTTTTTTTATCTTGTTATCCGCCTAAATGACCTAATCTTATGCTGGTACAACTCTATGGCAGCGCCGTTTTTGGTGTGGAAGCCCATAAAATAACTTTAGAAATTAATGTAGACCAAGGCATTGGCTACCACTTGGTGGGTTTGCCTGACAATGCCATTAAGGAAAGCAATTTTCGTATTGCAGCAGCCTTACAAAATAGCCACTACAAACTGCCTGGAAAAAAAATCACCATCAACATGGCCCCAGCCGATATGCGTAAAGAAGGTTCGGTCTAGGCAGTGATGCGGGAGGTAATCTTAATATGAGTACTAGTAATTATAATACATTTATTGGCTATAAAGCAGACACAATCTCTGGTACTTTAATTAGTAATTCAACTGCCATCGGAGCTAGTGCAATTGTAAGTACAAGCCATACCTTTGTCATGGGAGATGAAAATGTTTATAAATGGGCTTTTGGTTTACCTACAACCGATTCGGGAAATGCAATTCAAGTAGGGGATGATGCAACCAATGGAAATGGAGCTTCATTAACCTCTGCGGGAGTATGGACTAACGCTTCGAGCCTCCTTTTTAAAACCAATTTTATCGATTTAGATAACGAATGGACTCTAAATAAGATAAATTCTATTAGTGTTAAAAAGTGGGACTATAAAAACACGAACGAAACGCATATAGGACCAACTTCAGAAGAGTTTATTGAAGCATTTGGCGTAGGAAATGGAACCGATACCTCCCACTTGGGAGCAATAGATGTTTCTGGAGTAGCTCTAAAAGGAGTTCAGGCACTCATTGAAAAAGTGGAGACCCTCAAAGAAAAAGTTGAAGGCTTAATAATAGAGAATACAAACTACCAAAATCAGTTGGAACAACAGCAAAAAATGATTCAGGTCTTGAGTGATCGCATTAAAGCAATAGAAAATCAATAATGGAAAAAACACTGTATTTCATGCCCTATTATAGGGGATGGGTAGGGTAATATTGGATATTGAAGTCTATAAAAGGGGGTGTTAAACCTCCCTATACACCTCCTCAAAAGGAATTCTAAAGCGTTCGCCATAGACCCCTTCAGGTTTTCGAATACCACAGCTAATAATCATACTAATTTGCGCTTCGGCGGGAAGTTTGAGTATTTTTTTTACGCGTTGGGAATCAAACCCTTCCATCGGACAGGTATCGAGTCCTTGAGCGGCCATGCTCAACATAAAAGTTTGGGCCGCTAAAGCACAACTTTTGTGCCCTACCACACGCAAATCTCCGGCGCCCACTTCTCGATAGGTTATCTTAGAAAGACCTCTGAAATAGGTCATAAGTTTGGCAACAAAACCTCTTAGGGGGTCTTGGCCTTTATAGAGTTTGGGTAAAATGGAAGTGTAATAGTGCAGTGCTCCTTTTACCTTTTTGGGATCATTTTTAACCTCTTCAGAAAGTTTATTCTTGATAAAAGCTGCATTGGCTTGGGTGCGTTTGCGCCAAAGGTCTAGGCGCACCACGGGAATTACGAATTGTTGGGCGGTTTTGGCAGCGGGTTGATTGAAACAGGCAGTTGCTATTTCTTTTAATAACTCCGTATTGTGCACATGATAAAATTCCCACAATTGTAAATTGCTGCTGTTGGGAGCCAAGGTGGCTTGTGCAATTGCTTCTTTAACAGTTTCCACTTCAAGTGGTTTAGTGTCATCAAAAACACGAACAGATCGTCGATGTTTTAATGCTGCTGAAACGGTTTTTTCTTTCATATCTTTTTCAATAGCCATTTTAGTAGGTTGCTCAATTTGGGATAGGGGGCATAGCGTTGGGGCAAGTCAAACCAAAAACCTTTTTTTACGATGGGTTTTACATGTGTGAAGGTGCTAAAGCTAAAGGCTCCGTGATAAGCTCCCATGCCACTGGCACCCACCCCACCAAAGGGTAGGTTGTCATTGGTGAAGTGCAAAAGCGTATCGTTCACAACCCCTCCACCAAAAGAAAAGCGGGTTTCACAATAGCGAATAAATTTGTTGTTTTTGCTAAACACATAAAAAGCAAGGGGCTTGTCTAACCCAAAAATTATTTGCTCCAATTCTGTCCTATTTGCATAGGTTAAAACGGGTAATATGGGTCCAAAAATCTCCTCTTTCATGATAGGAGAATCTAAGGCGGGACTGTCTACTAAGGTGGGCTCCATAAAGCGAGTGGAGGTTTCGGTTTGCCCGCCATATACTACTTTTTGATTTTTCAAATAACCTTGCAGGCGGTTTAAATGAGACTCGTTAATTATACGACCATAGTCTTTTGAGTTTGCTGCTTCTTGGCCAAAAGCTTTCCTAATTTCGGTTTGAAGGGCTGCCAATAAAGCTTGTTTTTGTTGCGGTGGAACCAGCACATAATCGGGGGCTATACAAGTTTGTCCGCAGTTTAAAAATTTACCCCATACAATGCGTTTTGCAGTGGTTTGCAAAGGGGCACTTTCGTGAACAATACAGGGACTTTTTCCGCCTAATTCTAGGGTTGTGGGCGTGAGATTTTGAGCGGCAGCTTGGGCAATAATTTTACCCACATGCGTGCTCCCTGTATAAAAAATATAATCCCAAGCTTGTGCTAAAAGGGCTTGGGCTTCCGCCACACCTCCTTCCAGCACCGTGACCCATTCTTTAGGAAAAGATTCGCTAATGATGTGATTTACTATGGTACTGGTTTTAGGGGCTAATTCTGAGGGTTTTAATACCACTGTATTTCCTGCTGCTACAGCTCCTACTAGTGGGGTGAGTGCCAATTGAAAGGGATAGTTCCAAGGCGAAATCATCAACACTTGTCCATAGGGCTCAGGGAGAAGATAGTCCCGTGAGGGAAAATTAACCCAACTCCCAGGCACTCGTTGTGGGGCAGCCCAACGTTTTAAATGCTTGAGTTGCATTCTAATTTCTTTTTGCACCAACATCACTTCGCTGGTAAAGGACTCAAAAGCCGTTTTGCCTAAATCAGCTGTTAGGGCTTCGAAAATTTGGGATTCGTTGGCCTTTATAGACCGGTCAAAGGCCTTGAGGTATTTTTTGCGTTCTTGAAGTGAGCGAGTATGCCCGGCTTGAAAAAAAGCCGATTGTGCCTCTTTTATTGGAGCGATAGCAGTTTGCAATTTTCTTTTTTTAATTTTGAAGCTAATATAAATCAAAAATTTGGCCTATACTTTCTAGTATGCCTGAATATGCCCAAAAAATTAAGTTAAAAAATTGAATAACAGCATTTTAAATTAAAATTGACCCCCTTGGATATAGTACCCTTTTAAGAAGGTTTAATTTTTCAAAGGTGGAACTTCTTATTTTCGTTAAACAAAATGAATTATGGCACTGAATAAATACAGCAAAGCAGTTACCCAAGATCCAACGCAACCCGCTGCACAAGCCATGTTGCACGCCATTGGCATGACCGATGAAGACTTTCAAAAGCCGCTCATTGGAATTGCTTCTACTGGTTATGAAGGTAACCCTTGCAATATGCACCTCAACGAATTAGCTCAGCAAATCAAGCAGGGTGTCAATGCACAAAATTTAGTGGGCTTGGTGTTTAACACCATTGGGGTTAGCGATGGCATTTCTATGGGAACCCCTGGAATGCGCTTTTCACTGCCTTCTAGGGATATTATTGCCGACTCTGTTGAAACCGTTGTGCAGGCCATGTCCTATGACGGCGTTGTGACGGTAGTGGGATGCGATAAAAATATGCCGGGTGCACTCATGGCTATGTTGCGTCTCAATCGTCCTAGTATCTTAGTTTATGGAGGCACCATTGCTCCAGGCTGTCATAATGACAAAAAATTAGATGTTGTTTCTGCTTTTGAGGCTTGGGGTGAAAAAGTAGCAGGCAGCATAGACGAAACAGAATATAAAAACGTGATTCGCAATGCTTGCCCCGGAGCTGGAGCTTGCGGGGGTATGTATACGGCCAATACCATGGCTTCTGCCATTGAAGCCTGTGGAATGGCATTGCCCTACAATTCCTCTAACCCAGCCGTGAGTCAAGATAAACAAGATGAATGTGGAATGTTAGGCGCACATTTGCGTCACTTGATCGAACAAGACATTAAGCCAAAAGACATTGTAACAAAAAAAGCCTTGGAAAACGCCCTCCGTATTATTGCCGTTTTGGGCGGTTCTACCAATGCTGTTCTCCATTTTTTAGCCATAGCTAAGGCGGCTGAAATTGACCTAACCCTAGACGATTTTCAACATATTAGCGATACCACTCCCTTTTTAGCTGACCTCAAACCTAGTGGCCGCTATTTAATGAATGATTTGCATGAGGTGGGTGGTGTTCCGGCCGTATTGAAATATATGTTGGAAGAAGGGATGCTCCATGGTGATTGCCTCACCGTGACCGGAAAAACTTTAGCCGAAAACCTAGCAAATGTTCAACCCCTAAAAGAGGGACAAAAAATCATTAAACCCTTAAGCGATCCCATTAAAGCTACCGGTCACCTGCGCATCCTAAAAGGAAATTTAGCTGCGGGAGGTTCTGTAGCTAAAATTACTGGAAAAGAAGGCCTGCGTTTTGAAGGCCCGGCTCGCGTGTTTGACGGAGAATATGCCGCTAACGACGGTATTAAAAACGGAAAAGTGCAACCCGGAGAAGTGGTGGTTATTCGTTACGAAGGCCCTAAAGGGGGTCCAGGAATGCCCGAAATGCTCAAGCCCACAGCGGCCATTATGGGTGCCGGACTAGGCAAAAGTGTAGCCCTTATTACCGACGGTCGTTTTTCTGGGGGCACCCACGGTTTTGTGGTGGGCCATATAGTGCCTGAAGCCCAAGAAGGCGGCGTAATTGGTTTGGTGGAAGATGGCGATGTTATTACCATTGATGCCGAACAAAATACCATTAGCGTAGCCCTCTCTGACGAAATCCTTGATGCCCGACGTAAAAATTGGAAACAACCGCCCTATAAATTTCAGAGCGGTGTTCTTTATAAATACATCAAAAATGTTTCCACTGCCAGCGATGGTTGTGTTACAGATGCTCACTAATTATGGAAACAAAATCAAAAACAAAAACAAAAAGTTCAAAAGCCACTGCTAAGCCACTCAAAATAACAGGGGCAGAAGCTGTAATTCGCTGCCTCCTAGCGGAGGGAGTAGATCTTATTTATGGCTATCCGGGTGGAGCTATAATGCCGGTTTATGATGAATTGTATAAATTCCAAGACCAATTGCATCATGTGTTGACCCGCCATGAACAAGGCGCTACTCACGCTGCCCAAGGCTATGCCAGAACCTCCGGAAAAGTGGGTGTTGCAGTGGCTACCTCAGGGCCTGGTGCTACTAACCTTGTGACCGGAATTGCCGATGCCCAGATTGATTCCACACCCATGGTGTGTATCACCGGACAAGTAGGCTCACATTTGTTAGGTTCTGATGCTTTTCAGGAAACAGACATCATCGGTATTTCAACCCCAGTCACTAAATGGAATTACCAAATAACTAAAGCAGCCGAAATTCCAGAAATAATGGCCAAGGCATTCTACATTGCTCGTTCCGGAAGACCCGGTCCAGTTTTGATAGACATCACCAAAGATGCACAATTTGCCGAGTTTGAGTTTAGCTATACACCCTGTGAAGGCATCCGAAGTTATAGACCTAAACCCAGTCTCCAAATGGAGCAGGTGGAAGCCGCCGTAGCTCTCATTGAAAAAGCTAAAAAGCCCCTCGTAGTTTGGGGACAAGGTGTGATCCTTGGAGAAGCAGAAGAAACGTTTAAGGCTTTTCTAGAAAAATCGGGAATTCCCGCTGCTTGGACCATACTAGGTCTCTCTGCTTTACCTACTTCACACCCCTCCAACAGAGGTATGGTTGGAATGCATGGAAATTATGCCCCCAATTTATTAACCAATCAATGCGATTTGCTCATCGCTGTAGGAATGCGTTTTGACGATCGTGTTACAGGAGATTTAAACACCTATGCCAAACAAGCTAAAATTATTCACCTAGAACTAGACCCGGCAGAAGTCAATAAAAATGTTACTGCTGATATAACAGTATTGGCCGATTGTAAAGAAAGTTTAGCAGCCATCACCGAAAGAATTTCTGCTGCTACTTATCCCGATTGGATAGCCGAATTTGAACGCTTGGATGCCATTGAACAAGAAAAAGTGATTCAACATGATTTAAACCCTACTCAAGAGGGGCTCACCATGGGAGAATCCATTCAAATGATTAATAAACACACCCAAGGCAATGCCGTGATTGTGACCGATGTAGGACAACATCAAATGGCTACTTGTCGCTATGCCAATTTTAACCATTCTAAAAGCAATATAACCTCAGGTGGATTGGGCACTATGGGCTTTGCGCTGCCTGCTGCTATTGGTGCTAAAATGGGAGCCCCCGAACGTGAAGTGGTGGCCATTATTGGTGATGGGGGCTATCAAATGACCATACAAGAATTGGGCACCATTTTTCAATCTAAAGTGGCCGTAAAAATCGTGGTCTTAAACAATGACTTTTTAGGAATGGTTCGCCAGTGGCAACAGTTGTTTTTTGATAAGCGCTATGCTTCCACAGAAATGGTTAATCCCGATTTTGTAACCATTGCCAAAGGCTATTATATAACAGCCGAACGCGTTAGCAAACGAGAAGAATTAGATGCTGCTGTGGCTAAAATGATAGCCTCTAAAGAACCCTATTTTCTTGAGATTTGCGTAGCTAAAGAAGAAAATGTGTTTCCGATGATTCCTACAGGGGCTAGTGTCTCAGATATACGACTTGAATAGTTATGGATAAAAAAACATATACCATCTCCGTTTATACGGAAAACAACGTGGGATTGCTCAACAGAATTTCAGCTATTTTTTTGAAGCGCCATATCAATATTGAAAGCTTTTCTACGTCAGAATCAGAAATTAAAAATGTATTTCGATTTGTGATTGTGGTTAAAATTACAGCAGAAAAAATCACTAAGATTGTGCAACAAATTGAAAAGCAAATTGATGTGATCAAAGCCTTCTATCACACCGATGAAGAAACTATTTTTCAAGAGTCGGCCTTATATAAGGTGCGGTCAAGTGCTTTGTTTGAAGAACGTCACATTCAAAATATAATCAAACAGAGTCATGCCAATATTGTGACTGTTTCTCCTGAATTTTTTGTGATTGAAAAGACAGGATTTAGAGAAGAAACAGAACAACTTAGAAAAGATTTAGAACCCTATGGATTATTGCAATTCGTGCGGTCAGGGCGAATTTCTGTAACCAAAGCTAAAATGGGAATCTCCGAAATATTACATACTTTTAAAACCAAATAAGCAATATAACATTATGGCAAATTATTTCAACCAACTATCATTACGTGAACAATTGCGACAATTAGGGCAATGTCGTTTTATGGAAAGCTCAGAATTTGAACAAGGCATTGCCGCCCTTGAAGGAAAAAAAATAGTGATTGTGGGCTGCGGTGCACAGGGCTTAAATCAAGGACTTAACATGCGCGACTCTGGGTTGGATATTGCCTATGCATTGCGCCCTGCAGCCATTGAAGAAAAAAGAGCTTCCTACCAAAATGCAACGCAACATAATTTTAAGGTGGGCACTTTTGAGGACCTCATTCCTACTGCCGATGTAGTCATCAATTTAACCCCTGATAAAAATCATACCACAGCGGTCAATACGGTGATGCCGCTTATGAAAAAAGGAGCTACCCTTTCCTACTCTCACGGTTTTAATATAGTGGAAGAAGGAATGGAAATTAGAAAAGACCTCACCGTGATTATGGTGGCTCCTAAATGTCCCGGTTCAGAGGTAAGAGAAGAATACAAACGCGGCTTTGGCGTGCCCACACTCATTGCTGTGCATCCCGAAAATGACCCTGAGGGTAAAGGCCTTGAGCAAGCTAAAGCCTATGCCTATGCCACGGGCGGACACCGTGCCGGCGTATTAGAATCTTCTTTTGTAGCAGAAGTGAAGTCTGATCTAATGGGCGAACAAACCATTTTATGTGGGGTGTTGCAAACTGGATCCATTTTGTCTTTTGATAAAATGGTAGAAAACGGAATTGAACCTGGCTATGCGTCAAAACTCATTCAATATGGATGGGAAACCATCACAGAGGCACTCAAACACGGTGGAATAACCAATATGATGGACCGTCTTTCTAATCCGGCAAAAATTAAAGCCTTTGAACTTTCCGAGCAGTTAAAAGAAATTTTAGCACCTCTCTTTGAAAAGCATATGGATGATATTATGTCAGGCCACTTTTCAAAAACTATGATGGAAGATTGGGCTAATGACGATAAAAATTTATTGACCTGGCGAGCCGCTACCGGTGAAACCGCTTTTGAAAAAACAGCCAACACCACAGCAGAAATCAGCGAACAAGAATATTTTGATCATGGTGTCTTGATGGTTGCCTTTGTGCGAGCAGGGGTAGAGCTAGCTTTTGACACTATGGTAGCGGCAGGCATCAAAGAAGAATCGGCCTATTATGAGTCGTTGCATGAAACACCGCTCATTGCCAACACCATTGCCAGAAAAAAACTTTTTGAAATGAACCGTGTCATTTCAGATACCGCAGAATATGGTTGCTATTTGTTTGATCATGCTGCCAAGCCGTTACTTAAAGATTTTATGAAAAGCATTTCTACCGATGTAATCGGAACGGCCTATGCACCTGCTGAGAACGGTGTAGACAATAAAAAACTCATTGATGTGAATGAAATTATACGATACCATCCTATTGAAATGGTGGGCTATGAGTTGCGCGCTTCTATGACGGCCATGCAGAAAATCGTTTAAAAGAATTAGATTCTATCTGCTATCATTGCGTTAAAAGAACATGAATGGGAGGTTAAATTAGCTTGCTAAGCTCTCATTTTTTTGTTATTCCAATGAATAGTTGTAATTTTATATTTGGTTGTTCAATTTTGAATAACCTTGCTAAAGAAAAAGAATTTTATGTCAACTACTACTCTAGAAATTCCTTCTGAATTTCAAGTTACCCCTTTTGATTGTGATCAATATTTAATAGACGGGCAATTGCGCACTTGGACAGGCAATCGCTCCAATGTGTATTCTTCCATTAGAACTCCTGATGAGCAGGGTAAACTGGCTCCTACTTTGTTAGGTTCCATACCTGATATGGAAAGTGAAACCGCATTAGAAGCTCTCGAAGCAGCCGACAAAGCCTATCAAAGAGGACAAGGCTTGTGGCCCACTATGAAAGTATCTGAACGATTGAAATGCATGGACAAGTTTGTCGATAAAATGAAAGTGCATCGTGAAGAGGTAGTCAAATTGTTGATGTGGGAAATCTGTAAAAACAAAGCAGATGCCTATAAAGAATTTGACCGAACTGTAGACTATATCTACGATACCATAGAGGCCTATAAAAACTTAGACCGAAAAGGAGCTAAATTTGATAAACAGGGCGATATTCACGCCCATATTCGGCGTGGCCCCCTGGGGGTTGTCTTGTGTTTAGGCCCCTATAATTATCCCCTCAATGAAACTTTTTGCTTGTTGATTCCGGCCATCATTATGGGAAATACAGCCATTTTTAAACCAGCCAAACATGGGGTGCTTTTAATTGCTCCTCTGTTAAAAGCATTCCAAGAAAGTTTCCCTCCAGGTGTGGTAAATATTCTTTTTGGGCGGGGTAGAAAAATAGCTACACCCATCATGCAAACTGGGAAAATTGATGTTTTGGCCTTGATTGGTCATAGTTCATCAGCCGTATCTCTTCAAGACGAACACCCCAATAAAAATCGTCTTCGATTGGTTCTTGGGCTTGAAGCTAAAAACCCAGGCATTATTCTACCCGATGCCGACCTTGACTTAACCATTAAGGAATGTATTTCGGGCACCCTGTCCTATAACGGTCAACGGTGTACAGCCCTTAAAGTGTTATATGTTCACGAATCTCTCATAGACGAATTTAATACACGCTTTTCTCAAGCGGTAGATCAATTGCAATTTGGGTTGCCCTGGGAAGAAGGGAGTTTTTTAACCCCACTTCCTGAACCCAACAAGCCGGCTTATATTCAAGAGTTAATTGAGGATGCAGTCCAAAAAGGGGCTGAGGTCATCAATAAAAGAGGAGGAGAATTAAGCGAAAACTATTCTTTTCCTGCCGTACTATATCCGGTTAATGAGAGTATGAATATTTATCATGAAGAGCAGTTTGGTCCTATTATTCCCATCATTTCTTATAGTGATATTGAAGAGCCTTTAGCCGCTATGGCAGCCTCGGATTATGGGCAACAGGTAAGTTTATTTGGACGTGATGTAAGAAAAATTGGTCCGCTTATTGATGCATTGGCCAACCTTGTTTGTCGTGTTAATCTAAATTCAGCTTGTCAACGCGGTCCAGATGTCTATCCTTTCACCGGAAGAAAAAATTCGGCGGTAAGCACCTTAAGTGTTTATGATGCTTTGCGCTCTTTTTCCATACGCACTTTTGTAGCGTCTAAAGACAATCCTTATAACAATGAAATATTAGAAACCTTACTTAATTCTAAGGAGTCTAATTTTGTTACTACAGAATATCTTCTCTAAGGATTTAAGCGAAATAAGGATTTAAATATGCTCTGCTAAAAAGTCTCCCACTTCGGAGGTTTTATAGGCCTTGCCTTCTTCAGCTAAGTCTTCAGTAACCACACCTTGGGCTAAAGATAGATCTACCACCTTGCGAATGCAATCGGCTTCTTCTTTTAAACCAAAAGCCATTTCAAAAAGCATGGCGGCAGAGAGCACTGTGGCAAGCGGATTGGCAATGTCTTTTCCGGCTGCTTGTGGAAAAGAACCGTGAATAGGCTCAAATAAACTAGTTTTTTCACCCACGGAAGCGGAAGGCATTAGGCCCATAGACCCTGAAATAACAGAAGCCTCATCCGTTAGTATATCACCAAAAAGGTTTTCAGTGATGAGCACATCATAGCTGTTGGGCCACTGCACCAGGCGCATAGCAACTGCATCTACAAACTCATAGGAGACTTCCACTTCAGGATAGTCTTTTTCCATTGCTTGCACAGTTTCACGCCATAAGCGAGAACTTTCGAGCACATTGGCTTTGTCTACACAGCATAATTTTTTAGATCGACTCATGGCCAATTCAAAGCCCTTTTTGGCCAAACGTTTAATTTCTTCTCGTGTGTAGGTGCAAGTGTCAAAGGCAGTGTTGCCGTTATCTTTTCTACCACGTTCGCCAAAATAAATTCCACCGGTGAGTTCTCGTAAGAAAACCAAATCTGTGCCCTCTATTCGCTCTTTTTTTAAGGGCGATTTATCCAAAAGAGAGGGGAACGTAAAAGTGGGACGTACATTGGCAAATAGACCCAATTTTTGTCGCATTTTTAGAAGGCCTTGTTCAGGACGTACTTTTGCGGAGGGATCATTATCAAAACGCGGATGCCCAATGGCACCAAACAATACAGCATCGGCTGCTAAACAAGTTTCATGGGTTTCGTCCGGATAGGGATCTCCTACAGCCTCAATGGCTGCTGCTCCTGTTAGGGCAGGCATCCATGTAATTTCATGATTGAATTTTTGCGCAACGGCATCACACACTTTCACGGCTTGTTCTATAACTTCCGGTCCAATTCCGTCTCCGGCCAATAGGGCTATCGATTTTTTCATATTCTTTAATTCGAAATAATATTTAACATTTTTTCTGTGGCTTTGATAGCCGATACGGTTTGGTCAGAATCCAATCCTCGCGTAACAAATTCAGAATCTCCATTATTCCACGTGATACTTGTTTCACATAAAGCATCTGAATTACTTCCTGGAGGAATCCGAACGGCATAGTCTACCAAATCTGGCAGCGCATAGGATTGGGTGCTGTAAATTTTTTGGAGGGCATTCCAAAACGCATCATATTGACCATCTCCTGAGGCATTTTCTTCATAAATTTTATCTTCAATTTTAATGGCTACAGCGGTGGTGGGACGAAGGCCTTTGGAGTGGGTGAGCACATAAGACTCTATGATTACTTTGGGCTGAGAAACACTACCCAACACATCTGAAATGATAAAGGGCAGATCTTCTGCTGTCACTTTTTGTTTTTTGTCGCCTAATTCAATAATTCTTTGGGTAACCTGCTTGAGTTCTTGCTCATTCAGCGACATGCCCAATTCTTGAAGATTTTTTTGAATATTGGCTTTCCCGGAGGTTTTTCCTAAGGCATATTTTCTTTTTCGCCCAAAGCGTTCCGGTAATAGGTTGTTAAAATACAAGTTTTTCTTATGGTCACCATCGGCATGAATACCTGCTGTTTGGGTAAAGACATTAGCCCCTACTATGGGTTTATTGGCCGGAATTGGAAATCCGGTGAGGGTGGCTACCAATTTACTTACCTTGAAAAGCGCATCTTCATTGATATTGATTTTGACTTCTGGCAAAAAGTCGTTGATAACGGCAACCACACTTGCCAATGGGGCATTTCCTGCCCGTTCGCCCATTCCGTTAATGGTTAGATGAACGCCGTTTATATTTTGTTTGACCGCTTCTAAAACATTGGCCACACTGAGGTCATAATCATTGTGTCCATGAAAATCAAATCGTGTGTTGGGATAGCGATCCAAGAGTGTTGTCAAAAAGCCACTCACCTCATTTGGAGTGAGCACACCAAGGGTATCAGGCAATAAGACTCGTTCAACCTTTTGTTCTACTAAAAAGTCGAGATACTCCAACACATAGTCAGGAGAGTTGCGCATTCCATTACTCCAATCTTCTAAATAGATATTGGTTTTAATGCCTTGCTCAGCTGCTTTTTTGATAGCATTTCCAACGGCCTCAAAGTGCATTTTTGGGGTTTGCTTGAGTTGGTGCTCCAAATGGTTAAGGGATCCTTTGGTGAGCAAATTTTGTACTGTAGCTCCGGCTTCTAGCATCCAATCTAATGAAATGCCATTATCTACAAAGGTTAGAATTTCAATTCGGTCTAAATAGTTTTTTTCTTTGGCCCATTGGGTGATGGCCTTAACTGCTTCAAATTCTCCTTTTGATACCCGAGCAGAGGCCACTTCAATACGGTCTACATGGAGTTCTTCCAACAAGAGTTTGGCCAGCGTGAGTTTTTCAGCAGCCGAGAAGGAGACCCCAGAGGTTTGCTCCCCATCTCTTAGGGTGGTGTCCATAATTTCGAGGAGACGTTGAGCCATTTGAAATTAATTTAAACTAGAGTGGTAGGTTTTCGGCAAATTGATCAATGTTTTCTCGAATGTTGTAGAGATAGTCAATATCGTCAAAGCCATTGGAAAGATTGTCTTTTTTGTAGGCATTGATAGCAAACGATTCTTGCTTTCCGTTGCTGGACAAAGTCAAGGTTTGTTCTGAAAGATTTACCTCTAATTCTGTATTTGGGTTGGCTTCTATAGCGTCAAAAATTTCAGCGAGAAAGGCCTCACTAACTTGAACGGGCAAAACGCCAATATTTAAACAATTGTTTTTAAAAATATCGGCAAAAAAACTGGACACCACACAGCGAAATCCATAATCATAGATGGCCCAAGCCGCATGTTCTCTAGAAGATCCAGACCCAAAGTTTTTGCCACCAACTAAAATTTTTCCGGTGTAGGTTGTGTCGTTTAAAACAAATGAAGGTTTAGGACTACCATCTTGATGGTAGCGCCAATCTCTAAAAAGATTATCGCCAAAGCCTTTTCTTTCGGTGGCTTTTAAAAAGCGCGCCGGAATGATTTGATCGGTATCAACATTTTCTATGGGTAATGGTACTGCAGTACTTTTTAAAATTTTAAAGGGTTCGTATGCCATCGTATTACAATAAGGTTCGTGGATCTGTTACTTTTCCTGTTACTGCTGCTGCTGCTGCAACAATGGGGCTAGCTAATAGGGTTCTAGCGCCAGGCCCTTGTCTTCCTTCAAAATTTCGATTGGAGGTGCTCACAGCATATTTGCCAGCAGGAATTTTATCGTCATTCATTGCTAAACAAGCTGAACAACCGGGTTCTCTTAATTCAAATCCGGAGCTTTCTAAAATGTCTAAAAGACCTTCTTCTTGGATTGATTTCAATACATTGTGTGAGCCTGGCACTAACCAAGCGGTCACATTTTCAGCTTTTTTTCGTCCTTTCACAATGGAGGCAAAAGCTCTAAAGTCTTCAATTCTTCCATTGGTACAACTTCCTAAAAAGACAAAATCAATGGGTTTGCCCAGCATTTGATCGCCTTCTGCATAGCCCATATAATCAAGTGATTTTTTATAAGTGGCTGCACCATTTGACCCCTCTTCTACCGTTGGGATAGACTTGGAAATGCCCATGCCCATACCGGGGTTGGTTCCATAAGTGATCATCGGTTCAATTTCGGCACCGTCAAAATGATATTCTTTATCAAATTCAGCCCCTTGATCGGTATAGAGTGTTTCCCAATAGGTCATGGCTTTTGTCCATTCGGCTCCCTTTGGTGTAAATTCTCTGTCTTTTAGATAGTCAAATGTTTTTTGATCGGGGGCAATCAATCCCCCTCGGGCTCCCATTTCAATACTTAGGTTGCAAACTGTCATGCGTCCTTCCATGCTCAAGCTCTCAAAAACTTCTCCAGCATATTCCACAAAATAGCCAGTGGCACCAGAGGTGGTGAGTTGAGAGATGATAAACAACGCCACATCTTTAGGGGTTACACCGTGGCTCAATTTGCCGTTGATGGTGATACGCATTTTTTTGGGTTTGGGCTGCATAATGCATTGGGTTGCCAAAACCATTTCTACTTCAGAGGTTCCAATGCCAAAGGCAATGGCACCAAACGCCCCGTGCGTAGAGGTGTGTGAATCGCCACAAACAATAGTGGCTCCGGGTTGGGTTATGCCATATTCGGGCCCCACTACATGTACAATACCGTTTTTTTCATGCCCCAATCCCCAATAGGAAATACCATTGGCTTTCGCATTTTCTTCTAAGGCAGCCAATTGTTTAGCTGAAAGAGGATCGGCAACTGGCAAGTGTTGGTTGAGCGTAGGGGTATTGTGATCTGCTGTGGCAAAAGTTCGCTCGGGATAGCGCACTTTTATGCCTCTATTTTTTAATCCTAAAAAGGCAACCGGACTCGTTACCTCATGCACCATATGACGATCTATAAAAAGAACATCGGGTCCATTTTCTATAGATTGCACCACATGGCTGTCCCAAACTTTATCAAAAAGTGTTTTCTTCATGCTTCAGATTCAATGAAACGTTAAATATTGCTTGATTCTATAATCTTGGGAAGATCTTCATCTCCCACTTCTTTTTGTCTATCGGCAACAATTAAAAATTGTTCGTATACTTTGTCTAATTGGAGCTTGTCTAATTCAAAACCTATGTTTTTGGCTCGATAAGCCAAAGCTGCACGACCGCTTCTGGCTGTAAGCACAATGGCAGACTCAGTGACACCCACATCTTTGGGGTCAATAATTTCATAGGTTTCTCTTTTCTTTATGACTCCATCTTGGTGAATGCCAGAGCTGTGGGCAAAGGCATTGGCACCCACTATAGCTTTATTAGGTTGCACAGGCATACCCATACTTTCTGAAACCAAATTGCTAATGCCATGTAGCATTTTAGCGTTTATTCTGGTGTCTAAATTCAAATGTGCGTGCTGTCTTAAAATCATCACCACTTCTTCTAGCGAAGTGTTTCCGGCTCGTTCACCAATTCCGTTAATGGTACATTCTATTTGTCGAGCTCCATGTTGTACGCCGGCAATTGAATTTGCTGTGGCCAATCCTAAATCGTTATGACAATGACAAGACAAGCGAGCTTTGTGAATCCCTTTTACATTTTCTTTAAGGTATTTCATTTTGGCTCCATATTCTTCTGGAAGGCAATAGCCTGTGGTATCGGGAATATTCAAAACAGTAGCCCCTGCTTTCACAACAGCTTCACACACTTGTGCGAGAAATGGATTTGCTGTTCTACCAGCATCCTCGGCATAAAACTCAACATCTTCTACATAGGATTTGGCATGCTTTACAGCCGCAACGGCCCGCTCTAAAATTTGCTCGGGAGTGGCGTTGAATTTATATTTAATATGGCTTTCTGAAGTGCCAATGCCTGTATGAATACGGGCTCTTTTGGCCGATTTTAGTGCTTCAGCCGCCACATCAATATCTTTTTTTACTGCTCGAGTGAGACCACAAACGGTTGCATTTTTAACCAATTTAGAGATGTCTTCCACCGCTTTAAAGTCGCCCGGACTAGAAATGGGAAATCCAGCTTCTAGCACGTCAACCCCTAGTAAATCCAATTGCTCGGCAATGACCAACTTGGTTTTGGAATCGAGTTTGCAGCCGGGCACTTGCTCGCCGTCGCGTAGGGTGGTATCAAAAATCTCTACATAATCCATTTTAGTGACCGCTGTCTAGTTTGTTTTAAAACAATTAGGCTAAATTAAAGAATAGTTTAGATTCGAGAAAAATTGTATCTTTGAATTACAATATTCGCTGTTCATGATGTGATATTAAGCAATTCATTACCAATGTTTTAATCCCTATTTTATTACAATGACAAATGTCCCTAAAGATAATTTATTTGTTCTGATTAAGTCATTAACTAAGTCAGAAAAAAGGCAATTTAAGCTTTATGTGGGACGTATGGGTTCTAATGAAGATTCAAAATTTTTAAGCCTCTTTAATGTGATGGATAAAATGCCTCATTACCAAGAAAAAGTCATACTGGAAAAAGGCATTGTTACCAAACAACAACTTTCCAATTTAAAGGCGCATTTATACAAACAGATACTCATTAGCTTGCGGATGAATCCCGCCCATAAAAACATTCGGATTTCGATCCGTGAACAGCTCGATTTTGCTACCATTTTATACCAAAAAGGGCTTTATAAACAAAGTCTTAAAATTTTAGAAAAAGCAAAGCATTTAGCGCTTAAGCACGAAGAAAAATATATTGCCTACGACGTGGTTGAGTTGGAAAAAATTATTGAATCACAATACATTACAAGAAGTTTAAGCAATAGAGCCGATCATCTCATTGCCGAAGCCGCCTTTTTGAGTAAGCAAAACAATGTGACCACCCAATTGTCTAATTTGTCTTTGCAACTCTATCAAAAGCTCATCAAAGCAGGCTATGCCAAAAACGATGCAGAGTATAAAGAAATCACGCACTTTTTTTACAAAAACATGCCCGATATTGAGTTAGAAAAGCTGGGCTTTCGAGAAAACCTTTGGTATTGTAAAGCACATGTTTGGTATGGCTTTTTAACCCAAGATTTTTTGGCTGCCTATCGCTATGCCGCAAAATGGGTCGAAATGTTTGAAGAAAATCCTCAAATGATTGCTTTGCATCCGGTTTTTTATTTAAAAGGCAACAATTATCTAATGGAGAGTTTAACCTTGCTTAAATATCCAACTAAATTCAAATCGGTTCTTAATCAATTGCATTTCAGGACATCTTCTGAAGAGTTTCCAAAAAACGACAATTTAAAGGCTTTAAATTTTCAATTCTACTATAGCAATAGACTCAATTTATGCTTTATGGAAGGAGCCTTTGATGAGGGAGTAGCTATAGTGCCTCAAATCATAGAAGGCATTGACACCTTTCACAATCAAATTGACCCCCACCATGTGATGCTTTTCTATTATAAAATTGCGTGTCTTTATTTTGGGGAATCGGATTATGAAAAATGTATTTTCTATTTGGAAAAAATCATAAGCAATAAAGACTTAAAAATGCGTGAAGATTTGTTGTGTTTTACTCGTGTACTCAGTCTTTTTGCTCACTATGAAGCCGGATTTGATTATCACCTCGAAACGCAACTACGAGAAACCTACAAGTTTTTAATTAAAATGAATGATCTCTATGCTGTTCAAAAAGCCATGATTCGTTTTGTGCGGCGTTTGGGCACCATTTATCCTCATGAATTAAAGGCGGCTTTCCAGGAACTCTACACCGAGTTGAAAGTCTATGAAAATGATCCTTATGAGCGACGGGCTTTTCTCTATCTAGATGTTTTGTCTTGGTTGGAAAGCAAAATTGAAAATCGCCCCATTACCGAAATTATTCAGCAAAAAGCCAAACAATTTAATCGCAAAGAACGGCCTTCCATATCCCCTGTTTAGCGGGAGGGGCTTCAAAAACCATTCTTTCTTGAGTCACCGGATGATTCAAGGCCAGCAAGCGTGCATGAAGCCCTATTGCTCCATGGGGCGCACTGCGTTTGGCTCCATATTTTAAATCGCCCAGCAGGGGAAAACCTAAAGCACTAAATTGCGCTCTAATTTGATGGTGCCTTCCTGTTTCGAGCTCAATTTCTAGTAGTAAATAATGCTCTAATTCTTGCTTAACAGTAAAATGTAAAACGCCTTTTTTGCTCAAAGGCATCTCTTTTTGGTAGGCCGTTGACTTATTTTTTGCAGCATTTCGCACCAACCAATGGGTGAGGGTGTTGCTTGGCGGATTAAAATCTTTCCCCACAAGGGCCCAATATTGTTTAGTAACGGTTCTTTGTTTGAATTGCTCATTAAGCCGGGCTAACGCCTTGGAGGTGCGAGCCAAAACAATTACACCGCTGGTGGGTCTATCTAGCCGATGCACAACCCCTAAAAAAACAGCTCCCGGTTTGTTGTATTTTTTTTTAATGTAGGCCTTGCCTTGCTCAACCAATGGTTCATCACCGGTTTGATCGCCTTGGGTGAGAACACCGGCGGGTTTGTTCACCACCAAAAGATGATTGTCCTCATAGAGAACAGATAAGGCTTGTGTAGCCATCAATATTTTTCTTTGGCATTAGGAAACCGCTTTTGCTTCACATCTTGAGTATAGTTGACTAAAGCAGTTGTGATTTGTTCATTTAGATTTAAATAGCGTCGCAAAAAGCGAGGACTAAAAGTTTGATCCATGCCGAGCATATCATGCAAGACCAAAACCTGACCATCTACTTCTGCCCCAGCGCCAATGCCAATTATGGGAACTTTTATTTCTTGAGCCACTTGTCCAGCCAATGTGGCAGGGATTTTTTCAAGCACAATTCCAAAGCAACCAAGGGTTTCGAGCATCTTAGCATCAGCCCTCAATTGTTCAGCTTCTGCTTTTTTTTGAGCCCTAACCGTGTAGGTGCCAAATTTATAAATGGATTGCGGGGTGAGTCCCAAATGTCCCATAACGGGAATACCGGCTTGGAGGATCCGTGCTATGGAATCTTTTATTTCTTTGCCTCCTTCCAATTTAACGGCATGAGCTCCCGATTCTTTCATGATTCTAATAGCCGAACGTAGAGCTTCTTTGGAATCGGCTTGATAGGTTCCAAAAGGGAGGTCTACCACCACTAAGGCTCTTTTAACCGCTCGAACCACGCTGCTGGCATGATAGATCATTTGATCTAGGGTAATGGGCAAGGTGGTTTCATGACCCGCCATTACGTTTGATGCAGAATCACCTACTAAAATGATATCTACACCTGCCTGATCTACAATGCCAGCTAAGGTGAAGTCATAAGCCGTGAGCATAGCAATTTTTTCACCATTTTCTTTCATTTCTGAAAGCGTTTTGGTGGTTATACGTGCATATTTTTTAGAGGTTGTCATGCTTGTTTTTTTCAAAAATAAAAGGTTTCGTCATTGTGACTTCACGAATTTTAAAAAAATGTCATCCGCATGCCCTTTTAACGGGTAAAAACACAACTGGGCTGCCAAGGTGTCAGTTTGGTTTAAGGTGGCATGATGCTTGACAATATTCTGCCAAATTTTAATAGTTATGAGTAAAATTATAGGAATTGATTTAGGAACTACAAACTCGTGTGTATCCGTAATGGAGGGAAACGAACCTGTTGTAATTCCCAATTCAGAAGGAAAAAGAACCACCCCCTCAGTAATTGCCTTTGTTGAGGGCGGAGAAATAAAAGTTGGAGACCCTGCAAAGAGACAAGCAGTAACCAATCCAACCAAAACCATTGCTTCCATTAAACGCTTTATGGGGAACAAATTTTCGGAATCTCAAAAAGAAACCAAAAATGTTGCCTACAAAGTTGTAAAAGGAGATAATGACACACCCCGTGTAGATATTGATGGAAGATTATATACGCCCCAAGAGCTTTCTGCCATGACCCTGCAAAAAATGAAAAAAACAGCAGAAGATTATCTTGGACAAGATGTTTCAGAGGCTGTGATAACGGTACCCGCTTATTTTAATGATTCTCAGCGTCAAGCTACTAAAGAGGCTGGTGAAATTGCCGGTCTCAAAGTACAGCGTATTATCAATGAGCCTACGGCGGCTGCCTTGGCTTATGGTCTAGACAAAGGAGGAGCAGATAAGAAAATTGCCGTTTATGACTTGGGAGGAGGAACCTTTGATATTTCAATCCTTGAATTAGGAGATGGGGTGTTTGAAGTGCTTTCTACCAATGGAGATACACATTTAGGAGGAGATGATTTTGATCAAGTAATTATAGATTTCTTGGCAGAAAAATTTATTCAAGACGAAGGAATTGATTTAAGAAAAGATCCAATGGCTTTGCAACGATTAAAAGAAGCTGCCGAAAAAGCCAAAATAGAATTGTCTTCTTCAACCCAAACTGAAATCAACTTGCCTTATGTTACGGCCACTGATGGAGGACCTAAACACTTAGTTACTTCCTTGACTCGTGCTAACTTTGAAAAATTAGCCGATGAATTAGTAAAACGCTCCATGAGTCCAGTAAAAAAAGCCCTAGACGATGCTGGTTTGTCAACTTCTGATGTAGACGAAGTGATTTTGGTAGGGGGATCAACCCGAATTCCAATTATTCAAACCGAAGTAGAAAAGTTTTTTGGAAAGAAACCATCCAAAGGGGTAAACCCTGATGAGGTTGTTGCCATTGGTGCTGCCATTCAAGGAGGGGTTCTTTCTGGAGACGTGAAAGATGTATTACTTTTAGACGTAACCCCTTTATCTCTTGGCATTGAAACTATGGGAGGGGTGATGACCAAACTAATTGAGTCTAACACCACCATTCCAACCAAGAAATCACAAGTTTTTTCAACAGCAGCAGACAATCAACCTTCGGTAGAAATTCACGTTTTGCAAGGAGAACGATCTATGGCTACAGATAACAAAACCATTGGACGTTTCCATCTTGACGGCATTCCACCGGCTCAGCGAGGCACCCCACAAATTGAAGTAACTTTTGATATAGACGCCAACGGAATCATTAAAGTGAGTGCCTTAGACAAAGCCACCAATAAATCGCAAGATATTCGAATTGAAGCTTCGTCAGGATTGACTGAAGAGGAAATCGAAAAAATGAAAAAAGAAGCTGAAGCCAATGCCGATGCCGACAAAAAAGCGAAAGAGGAGGCAGACAAGGTCAATAGTGCAGATCAAATGATCTTCCAAACGGAAAAACAACTTCAGGAATTTGGAGACAAGCTTTCTGAAGATAAGAAAAAGCCCATTGAAACGGCTTTGGAAGAGCTCAAAAAAGCACATGAAAGCAAAGATCTAGCCCAAATAGATAGCGCTTTAGAAAAAATAAATGAGGCTTGGAAAAACGCCTCGGAAGAAATGTATAAAGCCCAAGCAGAGGCAGGTGGAACAACTCCCCCAGAAGGAAAAGAGGAGCCAGCAGCTGCCAAGGGGGAAGACGATGTTCAAGATGTAGATTTTGAAGAGGTTAAATAACAACTAATTGTGTTTAACAACGAAAACCTTTTGTGCTAGCACAAAAGGTTTTCTTATTTGCATAAAAAATGGAAAAGAAAGAATTGCTTCAATTGGCCAATGGGATTTGTAAAAATACGCTTATGGAAACATTGGCTATCCAATTTACCGATATTGGAGAAGATTTTTTAACGGCTCAAATGCCCGTAACCCCAAAAGTGCATCAACCAGATGGATTGCTTCATGGCGGTGCTACGGCTGCTTTAGCAGAGAGTGTGGGTAGTGCCGCTGTATTTTTACTGTCGCGCAATGCAGAACTTAAGGTTAGAGGAATAGAAATAACAGCCAATCATCTTAAAAGTGTAGCTTCAGGAACCGTGACTGCAACGGCTCGCCCTGTGCATTGGGGAAAAACCATTCAACTTTGGGAAATTAGAGTTGAAGATGAGGAGGGTCAACTCATTTCATTGAGTAAGTTAACTACCTTAACAAAATCTAAAAACAGCTAATTGTTGGAAACGATTGCCTCAGCTTTGGATGAATTGTGGCAGCAGGAAAAGCCTTTTGTGTTTTTTCGATTACCCAATGCCGATAAAATTCATTTGTATTATCAAGAAGATAAGGTTTTACATTTGACAAAAGACTTAACAGAAGCGGGGTTTGTTTTTGCCCCTTTTGAGAAAAAAGAATATTTAGCCTATATCCCAGCTAAGCACAAAGCCGACTATTTAATCCCTAGTTTTCAAGCGTCTTCTAGAGTGCAAAATTTAGAGGAACCCGAAGCCGATCAATTGCATTTTATTGACTTGGTGGAGCGAGCCCAAAAAGTCATCAAAAACGAAAAGGTTTCAAAACTGGTTGTTTCCCGTCCTGTTACTATCCCTTTTGGCGGAAGTTTTGCTTCGGTTTTTTTAAGACTAATAGATCTTTATCCCAACGCTCTAGTCTATTTGTGGAATCATCCAAAAGTAGGTGTCTGGTTAGGGGCTTCTCCTGAAATGTTGTTAACGCAAAAAGGAACTACATTTCACACCATGGCATTGGCAGCCACACAACCCAAAAACGAAACCGGTCAATACAAATGGTCCGCTAAAGAAATTAAAGAACAAGCCCTAGTCACCACTCAAATTAAAGAAGATTTAAGTCTCTATTTTTCAGTTTCTCAGCTCAAGGTATCAAAACCCTATACGAAGGAAGCGGGAAATTTAGTCCATTTGTGTACAGATCTTATGGGAGAACAAGCTAGCATGTCCTTGCGCAAGGTGGTAGATGTATTACACCCAACACCTGCAGTGGGAGGAATTCCTAAAGACAAGGCCATTCAGTTTATTCAGCAAGAAGAAGGCTATGCAAGAACATATTATACGGGGTTTTTGGGACCATTTTCTTCCCATAGCACTCAGCTTTTTGTCAACCTACGCTGCGCCTCTTATCAAGAAAAAGCCTTAACCCTTTTTGTTGGAGCAGGGATTACCTCAGAGAGCAATCCCCAAAAGGAATGGGAAGAAACCCAACACAAAGCCCAAACACTTCAAGCTGCTTTGTGAATTGTTGCTGAAGACTTTGTAGTTTTGTAGGGCATAAAATGAAAAAGAAAGGAGTGAACCTTCCCCTAACATATCCTAGCATTCCCATAGCGCAACTCACCGTTAGACTTTGTGCGCACTTTGAGGTGAAACACATTGTGATTTGCGCAGGCTCTCGAAATGCTCCTTTAACCAATGGTTTTTTAGGTAACCCATATTTTGAGACCTATAGTATTGTTGACGAGCGAGCCGCTGCCTTTTTCGCCTTAGGTATGGCGCAGCAATTAGGGCAGGTGGTTGCTTTGGTATGTACTTCTGGCTCGGCCCTCTTAAATTTTTATCCTGCTGTGGCAGAAGCTTTCTACAGTGACATTCCCTTAGTTGTGCTTTCTGCCGACAGAATGCCACACCGCATTGATATTGGTGATGGCCAAACCATTCGACAAACGGGTGTTTTTGAACCTCACCTCGAAGGGGCGTCCAATGTGAAACCTGATGTGAGTCATGCGACCCATACCCTTTTGCAAAATCCCATGCAAAAGCTCTTGCCGCCAAATCCTTCACAAGAAGAAATAGCACAAATTCAAAAGGACAATCAAAATCACAACACCAAGGAAATGGCGCGTGTATTGAGCTTGGCCCAGGAAAGAAAAGGCCCGGTTCATATCAATATTCCCCTAGAAGAGCCCCTCTATGGCATGACTGAAAATGCCATACCTCTTTCCCTGCCTCCTAAAAAAGTAGTTCCCAAAAAGGAGATAAAGAATCTGAACCAGCTTGCAAAAGAATGGCATCAAGCAACCAAAAAATGGGTGATAATAGGGGTTATGGCACCTGATACTATTTCCTCCTCTTTATTGGCTCAGCTTTGTGAAGATCCATCTGTAGTGGTGTTTACTGAAACTACATCAAACTGTCACCACCCCAACCTGATTAGATCCATTGACACCCTCATGGCACCTCTTGAACTTGCTGAAGAACAAGTAGCCAACTCGATTAAACCCCAACTGTTATTGACCCTTGGAGGAATGGTCGTGTCCAAAAAAATCAAACAGTTTTTAAGGAAACAGGCTCCTGAAAAACATTGGCATGTAGATGTGAAAAAGGCCTACAATACCTACTATTGTTTGTCTGAGCATATTAAAAGCACGCCAAATGATTTTCTCCATGGACTGTATCCAAGGCAGGCCCCTTCTGTAAGTCGTTTTCAAGAGGAGGTAAGAGGATTATATTCAGCCTATAAAACAAAAGGACGTTCTTATCTCAATAAAATTCCTTTTAGCGACTTAAAAGTTTTTGATTTTTTAGCACAACAGCTCAAAAGCAAAACCCAATTGCAAATTGCCAACAGTTCTGCCATTCGCTACGTGCAATTGATGGACTGGTCGCTAAACCTGCAGTTTTTCTGTAATCGAGGCACAAGTGGCATAGACGGCAGTACAGCAACTGCTATTGGGGCTGCACTTATGGCAAAAGTTCCCACTGTATTCATTACGGGTGACTTAAGTTTTTTCTATGATATAAACGGTCTCTGGAATAACTACATTCCTCCTAGCTTTAAAATTTTATTAGTTAACAACCAGGGCGGAGGTATTTTTAGAATCTTACCGGGGCAAAAAGACACCCCCCACTATGATCGCTATTTTGAAACCATTCACCAAAGAGAGGCCAAAGATGTTGCTAAAGCCTTTGGATTTAGATATCTCAAAGCCTCCTCTATGTGGAGTTTAAAACGCAAGTTCTCTCGATTTATGAAGTCCTCCAAGCGCCCCACAATTTTAGAAGTGCAAACGCCAAGACAACAAAATGACAAGGTATTGTTAGACTATTTTAAAGCGATGCTCTAGCTTTAAAAAGCGTGTTTAACGAAGGGTTCTCTTTTCTAATTTGTAGTTAAAAGCCGAGAAGAAATCAGTATTTTTACAAAAAATTCGACATGAGAAATTGGGAAACTATTGCCACATACAGTGACATCCTTTTTGAATTTTGTGAAGGAGTAGCAAAAATCACCATCAACCGTCCGGAAGTTTACAATGCCTTTCGCCCTGAAACCAATATTCAAATGCTTGAGGCTATGGAAATTTGTAGAGAGCGCAATGATATCGATGTAGTGGTTTTTACCGGAATTGGCGACAAAGCCTTTTGTAGTGGTGGAGATCAAAATGTGAAAGGAATTGGAGGTTATGTTGGGGAAGATGGGGTGCCCCGTTTGAATGTGTTAGACCTTCATAAACGCATTCGCGAATTACCCAAACCTGTTATTGCTATGGTGAATGGATATGCCATTGGTGGCGGACACGTTTTGCATGTGGTTTGCGATTTGACCATTGCCAGTGAGAATGCTATTTTTGGTCAAACAGGTCCTAAGGTTGGCAGCTTTGATGGGGGCTTTGGCTCTTCCTATTTAGCTCGTCATGTAGGGCAAAAAAAGGCTAGAGAAATTTGGTTTTTATGCCAACAATATTCCGCTCAAGAAGCCTTGGAAATGGGCTTGGTTAACAAAGTAGTGCCCTTAGATCAACTGGAAGACACCGTAATGGAATGGTGTCAAATTATGCAACAACGCAGTCCTTTAGCCTTGCGTATGATTAAACGTTCACTCAATGCAGAGTTAGACGGCCAACACGGCTTGATGCAATTGGCCGGAGATGCTACCTTAATGTATTATCTCATGGAGGAAGCCCAAGAAGGTAAAAAAGCATTTTTAGAAAAAAGAGCACCAGATTTTAAGAAATATCCAAAGTTTCCCTAAGCATGACTAATAAAGCTCGGGTTTGGTTGCAGGCTGCTCGGCTCAGAACACTTCCTCTTTCCATATCAGGCATTTTAGTTGGAAATGGATACAGCCTTTCGCATCCTCGGTTTTCTTGGGTGCTGTTTTATTTAATGCTTACTACTGCCATATTGTTTCAAATCATTTCCAATTTTGCCAATGACTATGGAGATGGTGTTAAAGGAACCGACAATGCCAATCGAGTAGGCCCTCAAAGGGCACTTCAAGCAGGTTTGCTCACCCCTACCGAATTGAAAAGAGGCATCTTTCTAACTTCATTGCTGGCACTTGTTGTTTCTTTTGTGGCCCTCTTTTTAGCTTTTGGCTTGACTTCTATTCCCTATTTCATTGTTTTCCTATTCTTAAGTCTTGCCTCGGTTTGGGCTGCTATTTCCTACACTGTTGGAAAAAATGCCTATGGATACAGTGGTCTTGGTGATCTTTTTGTGTTTCTGTTTTTTGGGCTTTTAAGCGTTCTAGGCTCCTATTTTGTGCAAACCCAAACCATTACTTCAGAGGTAGTTTTGTTGGCACTTGTTGTTGGGTTTTTATCTGTTGGAGTTCTCAATTTAAACAATATGCGCGATCGTGAAAATGATGCTACTGTAGGAAAAACAACCATGGTGGTTTGGCTAGGTCCAGCTCGAGCCAAAAGCTATCACTACCTCCTGCTTGTTGCGGCTATGACTCTTATTTTGATTGTTTTCATAAAAGAAACCTATACTTATTTTTGGCTGCCTTTCCTGGCCCTTGGGCCATTAGGGCTTCATTTTTTTCGGGTTTCCAGAAACAAAAACCCAAAGACCTTAGATCCTGAGTTAAAAACCTTAGCCCTATCTACTTTTGCCTTTTCAGTGTTAAGCTTTATTACCTTTTATTTGAGCTAATGGAGGTTACAATAAAAAAGCATCGACTACAATTTAAGCGTCCCAGCGGCACGTCAAGAGGGGTTTTAACCCATAAAGACAGTTGGTTTATTGTTTTGCGAGAGGCTGACAAAATGGGTGTAGGTGAATGTAGCCTTATTCAGGGACTGAGCCCAGACGCTCAACCCAATTTTCAATCAAAACTTAATCAAATAGCCGTTACTTTTGCTAAGACCCAGCAATTACCCGACCTACTATCTTGGCCTGCTATCAAAATGGGTTTTGAAACAGCTATAGCCAGTTTAGCGGCCCCACAATGGTGGGAACTTTATCCTTCTGCCTTTTCTCAAGGCAATGCCCCGTTGTCTATTAATGGACTTGTTTGGATGGGAGATAAAAAATTTATGAAAGACCAAATCAGCAGCCTGTTGGACAAGGGATTTCGTTGCCTAAAACTTAAAATTGGAGCCCTAGACTTTGAAGAAGAATTGGCGCTTTTAAAGTGGATTCGCACTCTATTTTCACCACAAGATTTATTGCTAAGAGTAGATGCAAATGGTGCTTTTAGTGCCCATGAGGCACTTGAAAAATTAAACCGTTTAAGCACTTTTGCTATTCACTCCATTGAACAACCAATAGCTGCAAATCAATGGGAGGATATGGCTCGATTATGTGCTCAAACGCCAGTGCCTATTGCACTAGATGAAGAATTAATTGGGGTTTATAAAACCGATAAAAAAGAAACATTGCTCAATATGATCAAACCGCAATTCCTTATCTTGAAGCCCAGTTTATTAGGGGGTTTTAAAGCAACCGAAGAATGGATTGCCATAGCAGCAAAACAAAATATTGACTGGTGGGTTACAAGTGCCTTAGAAAGTAATATTGGATTGAATGCCATTGCCCAATGGACGTTTTGTTTACAACCAAATGGGCCCCAAGGCTTGGGCACGGGTTCTTTGTTTACGAATAATATTCAATTGCCGCTTCAAGTGGCGGCAGGAAAGCTCTCAATTCAAAAAAATGGCCTTTGGCCCATACCTTTTTAAAATATGTTTTTAGAACAAGTAAAGCCATATAAAAATCCCTTTTGGATGTACCTTCTAGGTTCTTTGATTGTGATTTTATTTAATGTTGTGGGGCAAATTCCTTTGAGTTTAGCCATTCTAGAGGATGCCTCCGGATTGGCAGCTACACAAGACCCTATGGAAATAATCAGGGGTTTAAATAAAAACTTGCAATTGGTGCTTTTGATGCTTCCCTTTGTCATTTCTTTTTTGGGACTTTGGTTGGTCGTTAAAAAACTGCATGAAAGATCCTTAACCTCAATCACTACCTCTAGACAAAAAATAGATTGGAAGCGCATCTCATTTTCTTTTTTGGTTTGGGGTGGCTTGACTGTCTTGGTGGTTTTATTGGATATCTATTTCTCACCAGAAGATTATCAGTGGAATTTTAATGCTCAATCTTTTTTCCTTTTGGTCTTCCTTGGTCTTTTGTTAATTCCCATTCAAACCAGTGTAGAAGAACTTATTTTTAGGGGCTATCTGTTACAAGGTTTTGCTTCCCTCACCCACAATAGATGGATGCCTTTGATCTTGACGTCGGTGCTCTTTGGCAGCTTGCATTTTTTTAACCCAGAAGTTGAAAAGTTGGGGGCTGGTATCCTCGTATATTATATTGGCACGGGCTTTTTTTTAGGTCTCATCACCCTACTGGATGAAGGGGTAGAGCTCACTTTAGGCTTTCATGCAGCCAATAATTTATTTACAGCTCTATTGGTAACGTCCAACTGGACAGCCTTTCAAACCGATTCGCTGTGGATAGCTACTGCAGAACCCGAATTAACAGCTGAAATGCTTTTATCCGGTTTGATTTTTTATCCCTTATTTCTTCTCATACTATCCAAAAAATATGGCTGGAAAAATTGGGTTACTAACCTCACAAAATCAATTTAAATGACTACACCAGATTTTACGAAAATTCACAATCGCTTTAAACTAAACGGGTTTCATTACTCACGAGAAGAGCTTAAAATGGTTGCGCTAAGTTTTATTAAAGAAGGCGATCAATTTGAACAATTCATGGGTGATTTTTTAATGGACTGGCTAAGTCCATCTCCCACTATATGGATAGAAACCTCAGGCACAACCTCTCAGCCTAAGCGCATGAAATTTGAAAAGCAAGCCCTGATTAATTCAGCATTGCTTACGGGAGATTTTTTTAAAGTTGGAGTAGGAGACCGAGCGCTTCATTGTTTGCCTGCCAATTTTATTGCCGGTAAAATGATGCTAATTCGAGCCCTGTTTTTAGGTTTTTCATTAGATATGGTTTCTCCTAGTAGTCGTCCCATGACCAATTTAAAAAAGCGCTATCACTTTGCTGCCATGACCCCCATGCAAGCCTGGAATTCGCTAGGACGTTTAGCTCAAATTGATACTTTAATAGTGGGTGGTGGTGTCATTTCAAAGCCCCTGAGAGAGGCCCTTATGGAATTACCCGGCAATGTTTTTGAAACCTATGGCATGACAGAAACCCTTTCTCATATTGCTTTTAGACGCATAGAAGATCCTATTTCGGAATTTACGCTATTGCCTAAATTTTCCATAGCCCAAGATAATAGAGGGTGTATGGTTATAAATGCTCCCCATCTTTCTATTCAAAATTTAGTAACAAATGACAACGTTGAAATATTAAGCAAAACTCAATTTCGACTGCTAGGACGTATCGATAATGTAATCAATACAGGTGGAGTCAAACTACAGCCCGAACAAATTGAGATGAAATTGTCCTCAAGTTTTCCCACCCATTTTTTTGTAGGCTCACTGCCACATGAAGTATTGGGTGAAGAGGTTGTTTTGGCATTAGAAAGCGATCAAGAATTTGAATTGGATAAACTGGGAAATATTCTCAAGACACATCCTGATTTAACTAAAATTGAACGTCCTAAAGCCATCTTGGTTTATGATCGATTTAAGCGGACTTTTAGTGGTAAAATTAAACGACAAAAAGTCTTGAAATCTACCTTTGTAAAGCGCTTAGACCTGTAGGAGTCCCATTGAAAACTTTTTTTCAATAGGGGCGTGGTTTGCCACAGCTATTCCCATACTAATCCAAGCTCTAGTTTGGCAAGGGTCAATGACAGCGTCTACCCACAAACGTGCAGCAGCATAAACGGGGGTGGTTTGCGCATCATATTGCCCTTGAATTTTTTGTAATAAGGCTTCTTCTTCCTCTTGTGAGAGTTTTTTGCCTTTTTTCTTAGCAGTAGATTTTTGAATTTGTAGCAATACCTTACCGGCTTGTTCACCCCCCATAACGGCAATTTTTGACGTAGGCCAACAAAGCATTAGGCGTGGGTCAAATGCTTTGCCACACATGGCATAGTTTCCTGCTCCATATGAATTTCCAACCACTACAGAAAATTTGGGCACCACCGAATTGGCTACGGCATTCACCATTTTGGCTCCGTCTTTAATAATACCACCATGTTCGGCATCACTTCCCACCATAAATCCTGTCACATCGTGCAAAAACACCAAGGGAATTTTTCTTTGGTTACAATTGGCAATAAAGCGAGTGGCTTTATCTGCGCTATCGCTATAGATGACACCACCAAACTGCATTTGCCCTTTTTTGTTTTTTATGATTTTCCGTTGATTGGCCACTATGCCAACTGACCACCCATCAATGCGTGCATAGGCCGTTAGGATTGTCTTTCCATAGTCAGGTTTGTATTCTTTAAGCGAATTTTCATCCACCAAATGGTGGAGCAATTCGTGGGTGTCATAGGGTTCGTTTCGGGTTTTTGGGAGTATACCGCAAATTTCTTCTATCGGCTTTTGGGGTTGTTGAGGCGTAATTCGATTAAAGCCTGCTTTTGGACTAACCCCTAAACCTTTGACCAGTTCTTTAATGCGGTCTAGGGCGTCCTCATCATTTTTGGCTTTATAGTCTGCCACGCCACTAATTTCGGTATGGGTGGAGGCTCCTCCCAAAGTTTCGTTGTCTATATTTTCTCCAATGGCGGCTTTAACCAAATAGCTTCCGGCTAAGAAAATGCTACTAGATTGATCGACCATAATCACTTCGTCAGACATCACCGGTAAATAGGCACCACCAGCCACACAGCTTCCCATAACAGCAGCTATTTGTACAACACCCTCGGCACTCATTTGGGCGTTATTTCTAAAAATGCGTCCAAAAAAATCTTTATCGGCAAAAAGTTCATTTTGAAGCGGCAAAAAAATACCGGCACTGTCCACTAGATAAATAATGGGTATTTTATTTTCAAGAGCAATTTCTTGCGCACGCAAGTTTTTCTTAGTGGTGATAGGAAACCAAGCTCCAGCCTTAACACTAGCGTCATTGGCCACCACAACACACCATTGTCCGGCAATTTGACCCAACACAACCACCACACCTCCGGCGGGACATCCTCCGAATTCTTCATAGCAGTCGGTGCCTGCCAATACACCAATTTCAAATTGTTCAGCTTGCTCGTCAAGTAGATAGTCTACCCGTTCACGAGCGGTTAGCTTTCCCTCTTGTTTCATTTTTTCTAAACGGGCTTTCCCCCCGCCTAATTTTGCGGTTCTTTCTAGATGCTGGATTTTGGAAAAGGCCAATTTTACAAAATCCTCGTTTTTTCGCTGTTCTAAATCCATCAGAAACGTTTGAAATGCTAAAGTACTTATTTCTCCACGGGTAGATTAAAATAAATATTAGATATTTGTCTACTTTGATATGTGAAATGATGGGGTTGAACAAAAATAAAATATTAGGATTTAGTGTATTACTTCTCTTTTTCATTGGTCTAGCGATGCTTTATTTTGGTTTTTTTCGGTTTAAAGAATGGAACTACATTTTGCTAGTGGTGGGCTTGGGATTTTTTATTTTGGCTTGGGCCTTTAATGCGCTAAGAGGAAGACTTTAAATTATGGCAGACGACAAAAAAGTAATTTTTTCTATGTCTGGAGTGTCTAAAACCTACTCCGGAGCAAATCAACCGATTTTAAAAAATATTTATTTAAGTTTTTTTTACGGTGCAAAAATTGGAATACTCGGGCTTAATGGCTCTGGAAAATCAACACTTTTAAAAATTATTGCTGGTTTAGACAAAAACTACCAAGGCGATGTAGTCTTTTCTAGCGATTATAAGGTGGGCTATTTAGAACAAGAGCCACAGCTTGACAATGCCAAAACGGTATTGGATGTAGTTAAAGAAGGGGTTGCGCAAACAGTAGCCATTTTAGAGGAATACAACCAAATTAATGACCAATTTGGACTGCCAGAAGTGTATGAGAATGCCGATAAGATGCAGCAACTCATGGACCGACAAGCAAAACTACAAGATGAAATTGACGCTGCCAATGCATGGGAATTAGACACCCAGCTCGAGATTGCCATGGATGCCCTACGAACCCCGCCCGGAGACCAAAAAATTGAGGTGCTTTCTGGAGGAGAACGCAGAAGAGTTGCGCTCTGTAGATTGCTTTTGCAAAAACCCGATGTTCTTTTACTGGATGAGCCTACTAACCATTTAGATGCAGAGTCTGTTCATTGGTTGGAACACCACTTGGCTCAATACCAGGGAACGGTTATTGCTGTTACCCACGATCGTTATTTTCTAGATAATGTTGCTGGCTGGATTTTAGAATTGGATAGGGGAGAAGGGATTCCCTGGAAAGGCAATTATTCCTCTTGGTTGGATCAAAAATCCAAGCGTTTAGCCCAAGAACAAAAGCAATCTTCTAAACGGCAAAAAACCTTAGAACGGGAATTGGAATGGGTGCGAATGGCTCCAAAAGGGCGACAGACCAAACAAAAGGCAAGACTGGCAAACTATGACAAGCTCATGAGCCAAGATCAAAAACAAGTAGACGAAAAATTGGAAATCTTTATACCCAACGGACCTCGATTGGGTACACAGGTTATAGAGGCTCAAAAAGTGTCTAAAGCTTTTGGTGATAAATTGCTTTATGAAGCGCTAAATTTTACCCTTCCACAAGCCGGTATAGTGGGTGTAATTGGACCCAACGGAGCTGGAAAATCAACCATTTTTAAAATGATAATGGGGCAAGAATCTCCTGATGGTGGAAGTTTTGCTGTTGGTGATACGGTTAAGCTTGCCTATGTAGACCAGTCACACAGTAATATAGATCCCGAAAAAACAATTTGGCAAAATTTTAGCAATGAACAAGAATTAATCGTATTGGGAGGTAGACAAATCAATTCAAGAGCCTTTTTAAGTCGGTTTAATTTTAGTGGTAGCGAGCAGAATAAAAAGGTGGCTACTCTATCTGGGGGTGAACGAAATCGTTTGCATCTGGCCATGACCCTAAAGGAAGAAGGAAATGTGTTGTTGTTAGATGAACCCACCAATGATTTAGATGTAAACACCCTGCGTGCTTTAGAGGAAGGCCTAGAAAATTTTGCTGGCTGTGCAGTAGTCATTTCCCACGACCGTTGGTTCCTAGACCGTATTTGCACTCATATTTTGGCCTTTGAAGGTAATTCTGAGGTCTATTTTTTTGAGGGTTCTTTTACGGATTATGAAGAGAATAAAAGAAAACGTTTGGGGAAAGATATTATACCGGAACGTATCAAATACAAGAAAATTTCAAGAGATTAAAAAGCCTTTAGTGCAATAGAAGTTCCATTTTAATATTTCCCCTAGAATAGGGAGCTTTCCCTAGGGAAACTTCTTCAAAGCCAAATTTCCGATAGAGATAAATTGAGTTTTCCAGTTTTCGATTTGAAAAAAGGAAGAGTTTTTTCCAATGGTGTTGATCGGCAAAGCGGAGTGCAAATTGGAGCAATTGTGTGCCATAGCCCATTCCACGCAAATCTTCTCGAATGGCCATTTTATTAAATTCATAAACACCTTCATCCTCCTTCAAAAAAGCAAAGGTGCCCATAACCTCTTGGTTTAGGGTCATCATAAAAATATAGCCCCCGGGCTCAATAATTTTCTGTTGAGGATTTCCTAAGACCTCACGGTCATAGTCTTCAATTTGAAAATAGTGTGTCAGCCACGCTTCATTTAAAACTCTAAAAGGGGTTGCATGGCAAGAGGGGTCAAAGGGAATAATGTTTAGGTCATTCTGCATTTCCAATCATATCTTCGGGTTTTACCCAAGCATCAAACTCTGCTTCTGTCAAATAACCCAATGCTAAACTCGCTGCTTTCAGGGTGGTGCCCTCTTGGTGTGCTTTATTGGCAATTTCGGCTGCTTTATAATAGCCAATTTTAGTGTTTAGGGCTGTTACAAGCATGAGCGAGTTAGAAAGTAATTCTTCAATTTTAGCATGATTGGCTTCAATGCCAACCACACAATGTTTGGTGAAGCTTTCGGCGGCATCTCCAAGTAGTTGTGCAGAAGAAAGACAATTGGCTGCCAAAAGTGGTTTGAATACATTCAATTCAAAATGACCTTGTGTGCCTCCAATGGTTATGGCTACATCATTGCCCATCACTTGGGCACAGACCATGGTGAGGGCTTCACATTGAGTAGGATTTACTTTGCCTGGCATGATAGAACTTCCGGGTTCGTTAGCCGGAAGTATTATTTCTCCAATACCTGAACGAGGTCCTGAAGCTAAAAGGCGAATGTCATTCGCAATTTTATTTAAACTAACCGCCAACTGCTTGAGTGCCCCATGAGTTTCTACAATAGCATCATGAGCAGCAAGGGCCTCAAACTTGTTTTTTGCCGTTATGAAGGGCTGCCCTGTAAATTGTGCAATATATTGTGCCACAGTGGTGGCGTAGTTTTTTGGTGTGTTAATTCCGGTTCCTACAGCGGTTCCACCTAAGGCTAATTCAGAAAGATGAGCTAGGGTGTTTTCTAGCGCCTTTAGACCATGCTCTAATTGTGATACATAGCCCGAAAACTCTTGACCAAGGGTGAGGGGAGTGGCGTCCATCAAGTGGGTTCTTCCAATTTTAACTACTTTTTCGAAGGCTTTTGATTTTTCAGCGAGGGCTTCTTTTAAAACTTTGATTTTGGGAAGGGTATGTTGCACAAGTTTAAGGTAAACGGCAATATGCATTCCGGTAGGAAAGGTATCATTGGAGGACTGAGACTTGTTAACATCATCATTGGGGGCTAAAGTTTTTTCTCCCTCTCCAAGGTTTTTTCCAGCCAAAACGTGTGCTCGGTTGGCAATAACTTCATTCACATTCATATTGCTTTGGGTACCCGATCCGGTTTGCCAAATCACCAATGGAAATTGGTCTTGGTGTTCTCCAGCTAAAATTTCATCACAAACAGCGGCAATCGCATCTCTTTTTTCTTGAGAGAGAACCCCTAATTCACAATTAGCATAAGCCGCTGCTTTTTTTAGATAGGCAAAGCCTTCAATGATTTCTATAGGCATGCTGGCAGCCGGGCCAATTTTGAAGTTGTTTCTTGAGCGTTCTGTTTGGGCACCCCAATAGACCCCCTTGGGCACTTTTACTTCTCCAAGTGTGTCTTTTTCAATACGAAATTCCATGGTTAAAAATTTTTTTAAAAATAAGAGGTTTGCAGAGAAACTGGAGTTAAGAAACTTATTTTTTGTTTACAATTTTTAGAGAAGCTCCCTGTTTTCCTTTTTATATTTTTTGTATTTTTGAGCCAGAATTTGATACTATGTTTGAATTTGACCAATATTTAGGATTTTTAGCCTTTTTGAGTATACTCACCATTGGGTTTTGGCTCATGATTTTTTTAATCACTTTTGTCATTCCCTATTGGTTGTTTGGCAGTTTAATGGAACGCTTTAAAACCAAAAAGACAGAAGATTCTTCAGGGAAGTAAAGCATAAAAAAAAAGGGCACCATTTAGGTGCCCTTTTTAATTTCCGTCAAATTGTTTTAGAATCCAAAACCGTCCTCTTCTCCACCACCATCAAAGTCACCAGATCGTTGTGAACGTCTACGGCTTCGTTGGGCTTTTCTTTCATTAATTCTATAGGTAAACGTAAAAATATAGGAGGGCTGTCTCCATTGAAATTCGGTGTAATTTCTAAAGTCAGCGGTTTCAGTTGTGCTTTTTCTTCTAGAAGTGTTGAAAATATCACTCACTCTGAACGAAAGTGTGGCTTTATCATCGAGTAATGGTTTATTGAGCGCACCAGAGAATGTAACAATCCCTTTAGATTCGGTTTGCGCATTAGCCCTTGGGCCAAAATAAAATCCGTTGAATTGGGTGTTAATTCCAAAAGGAATTGGAAAACTACTGTTTAATCGAGCAAACCAACTAACAATTTCTCTATCTAAACTCACGCCTTTGTAGGAACCAATGGTTTGGGAGTTAAAAATATTAAAGTTTCCACTCACTCTAACACGGCGTTTGGGTGTGTAGGTTAGCGTGAATTCAGTTCCAGTACGTACATTTTCGGATAAGTTGACAGAGGTTGAACGATATTGAGGAAGCTCTACAAGAGGATTTTCACTCACAACCACCAACTCTCCCGTAGCTTCAGTAATACGTTCCATCACTTGGGTTGCTTTTTGATAATAAATGGATCCGTTAAAAGTGAATTTATCCCATCTTTTGAGGTATCCAAAGTCATAAAGGTTTGAATAGGAAGGATCCAAATCGGGATTTCCTTCTCTAAAAAAGGTCAAACTAGTTAAAGAACGGAAGGGGTTTAAAGACCATGATCGCGGACGACTAATTCGTCGGCTATAACCTAAAGTAACGTTTTCTTTTTCGCTAAACTCAAAGGAAAAGTTAAGGGTTGGAAACCAATCGGTATAATCTTTTTCTTTATAAATATTGGTTGTTTTTTGGTCAATTTCGATATGGGTTTTTTCCATTCGAAGCCCCATGAGATAAGAAAACTTATCGATTTTTTGACCAAACTGCGTGTAGGCTGCATTCACGTTTTGGGTGAACCCTAAAAAGTTTGTCAATTCGGTATTTGTTGTTCTGCCACTCTGCAATAGGTCAAACACGTTATAGTCTGTTTCTTGAAAGCTAAAATTCCCTCGATAGCCCAATTCAAACTGGGTATTATCATTGACCGGCCATACATAATCCATTTGTAGGAGGGTTCTTTTCTGATCTTCTAGGGTTTCAGATTCTTGGTTAAAAGTTCTTGTGTTTTCAGCAAGATCACTTTCATCCTCACCACTGACTTCCGTTTGAAATTCGATGATGAGTTCGTGGCCTTTGTCGTCAAATTTTTTGCTAAAGTTGGCCGTAAATTGTCTCGAATTGTCTACTTCTTCTTCAAATTGATAACGACCAAATAGGTCAATAACAAGACCTGATGCATTAAGGTTTTCAATTTCAGTGGTATTGTTACTTTCATTGTTGCTTTTTCGAAGGAAACCGCTAACTGTTAATGAGGTTTGATCATCGAAAAAATATTCAGTACCTAGATTAAAAAATACACTTTTTCGGAAACGTTGATACTCTCTATCTTCATTCACAAAACGGACTGGATCAAAGTTTTCACTCTCAAAAATTCCACCCCCTCTAGATTCTGAATTGCGTAGTGATGTGGTACTAAAAATATTAAGCTTTTTTGTTCTGTAATTTAAGGTGGCATTTCCACCATAGGTTGTTGGCAATCCACCATTGGCAATGAAGGAACCATTAAAGCCCTCTAGCTCTTCTTTTTTAAGAATAATATTGAGTATTCCTGCCGTACCGGAGGCTTCATAGCGAGCCGAAGGAGACGTGATCACTTCCACTTTTTCGATCGATTCAGCTGGTAATGAACGCAATCCTTGGGGTCCGGAAAGGCCCACCAAACCGGAAGGTTTTCCATTGATTAAAATCCGAACATTCTCGTTGCCACGAAGGGCAATATTTCCTTCAACATCCACAGACACGGAGGGAACATTATCTAACACATCGGCCACAGAACCACCACGAACCGTGATATCTTTCCCCACATTATAGATTCTTTTATCGAGACGAATTTCTACCTCCGTACGTTCTCCTACAAGTTCCACTTCGTCTAAGTCCTCAGCGTTAATGTCTAGCTCGATAGTGCCCAAATCTTTATTTTCTCTAAGGGTTTGATCTTCTAGAGTTATTTTCTTAAAGCCAATATATTCTATGGTAATGGTATATTGACCCGGCATAATTTCTATGTTAAATTGTCCTTTAGCATTGGTGATGCCTCCCTGTATGCGATCGGGAAAACGCTTGCTTACCAGCGTTATTGAGGTATATTCCAAAGGCTCTTGCGTTTCTACATCTACTACTTTTCCTGAAAGTGTGATTTTTGCAAAATTCCCTGGTCCTCCTTGAGGTCTTTGTGCGTGAAGATTTTCAACTAGAAAAACAAAGCACAAAAAGATGATGATATATTTTTTCATGAACGATTTTAATTCCCCCTTTGATAGTTTTGGAGAGAAAAGGTTTAATGGTTTTGTAAAAAAGAAATAAGATTTTCAAGAGGCCTTGCGAGAACGGCCTTTTGAGCGGTGGCTACAATGGGTCTTTGGATTAAGTTTGGATGGGTCACCAATATTTTTAGCAAGGCACCATCGTCTAAGGTTTCATTTTTATAGGTAGTTTTCCAAAGTGTTTCTTCTGTTCGAACCAATGCTTTGGGCGCTAACTCTAATTTGCTGAGCAACGCCTTTAGGGTCTTTTCAGTAAACGGTTCTTTGAAATAGAGAATAATCTCAGGAGAAATATTCTTTTCTTCTAGATAGGCTAGAGCTTCTCTAGATTTTCGGCACCTCGGATTGTGGTAGAGTGTAATCTTTTCTTTCATAGCAAAAAAAAACCTACTCGAAAGTAGGTTTCAAATTTATTTGACTTGGTCAACCACCGCCTTGAAGGCTTCCGGATGATTCATGGCCAAATCGGCCAGCACTTTTCTATTAAGTGCAATATCGTTGGCTTTTACCTTGCCCATAAATTGGCTGTAGGACATGCCATGCAATCTTGCGCCTGCATTGATACGCATAATCCACAAACTTCTAAAGTTTCGTTTTTTGGTTTTACGGTCTCTGTAGGCATAAAGCATGGCTTTATCAACGGCATTTTTAGCCACTGTCCATACATTTTTTCTACGACCAAAATAACCTTTGGCTTGTTTTAAAATTTTCTTTCTTCGGGCTCTTGAGGCAACTGAATTTACTGATCTTGGCATATTGTTGTTTTTTTGAAGGAGGCGGTATTAAAACACTTTAAGCCTGACTTCTGGTGAATACTAAATTGATCTTATACTCCCTTATTGCAAACGCAATTGTTCTTTGATGTTTTTGGCATCACTTTCATGCACCAAACCGGAGTGTGTTAGGCGCAATTTTCTTTTCTTCGATTTTTTAGTGAGAATGTGGCTTTTGAAAGCGTGTTTTCTCTTGATTTTTCCACTGCCAGTGAGTTTAAACCTTTTCTTAGCACTGGATTTCGTTTTCATTTTTGGCATGAGTCCTGAGTATATTTATTTCTTTGTTTTTTTTGGTGAGAGGAACATGATCATTTTTTTTCCTTCTAGGGTTGGCATTTGTTCCACACGACCAATTTCTTCCAAATCTTGGGCTAGTCTAAGCAGCAATATTTGTCCTTTTTCCTTAAACACAATAGAGCGCCCTTTAAAAAAGACAAAGGCTTTTAATTTGGCCCCCTCTAGTAGAAATTTTTCGGCGTGTTTCTTTTTAAATTCATAATCGTGTTCATCTGTGTTGGGCCCAAAGCGAATTTCTTTCACCACAACTTTAGTGGTTTTGGCTTTGAGAACTTTTTCTCTTTTTTTCTGTTCGTATAAAAACTTTTTATATTCCAGAATTTTGCAAACAGGAGGAGACGCATTTGGTGATATTTCAACCAAGTCTAACCCTAAATCATCCGCAATGGAAATGGCTTTGGTAAGTGGATAAACACCAACTTCTACATTGTCACCTACCAGCCGAACCTCATGAGCTGTAATTTTCTCATTGATTTTGTGGGGATCTTGTTTGATGACCCTACCGGGTCTGTTCGTTCTTCTTCTGCGTATTGCTATGACTACTCTGTTTTAAATTATCCTTTAAATGGTTTTAGACTTGCTCCAATTTCGGTTTGCAACAATTCTACTAACGCTTCCAATTTAAAAACACCTAAATCACCTTCTTGGTGTTTTCTAAGGGAAAGCGTTTGATTCGCTTCTTCTTTTTCTCCTAAAATGATCATATATGGAATCTTGTCCATTTCAGCTTCCCTGATCTTTTTCCCTATTGTTTCATTACGATCATCTAGGAGGGCGCGAATTTCGTGATTTTCCAAGAAATTTAAAACTTTTAGGGCGTAATTTTTATATTTTTCACTGACACACAGTAAGCTAACTTGCTTGGGCATGAGCCAAAGAGGAAAATTTCCTCCTGTGTGTTCTAAAAGGATGGCAACAAAGCGTTCCATACTTCCGAAGGGTGCTCGGTGAATCATAACGGGTCTATGGAGCTCATTATCACTGCCTTTATAGGTTAGATCAAATCGTTCGGGTAGGTTATAATCTACCTGAATGGTACCCAATTGCCACTGCCTTCCTAGGGCATCTTTCACCATAAAATCGAGTTTGGGTCCATAAAAAGCAGCTTCGCCAGTTTCCACCACATAGTCTAGTCCTTTTTCTTCTGCTGCATTGAGAATGGCTTGTTCTGCTTTTTCCCAATTTTCTTGGGAGCCAATATATTTTTCGGGTTTTTCGGGGTCTCTTAGCGAAACTTGAGCGGTAAAGTTTTCAAAGCCCAAAGAACCAAAAACATAGAGCACCAAGTCAATTACTTTTTTAAATTCTTCATCCAGTTGATCGGGTGTACAAAAAATATGGGCGTCGTCTTGCGTAAAGCCTCTAACACGGGTCAATCCATGCAATTCTCCACTTTGCTCATAACGATAAACCGTTCCAAACTCGGCATACCGCTTAGGTAATTCTTTATAACTCCACGGTTTGGTTTTATATATTTCGCAGTGATGCGGGCAATTCATTGGTTTTAAAAGAAATTCTTCACCTTCAGCAGGGGTGTTGATGGGTTGAAAACTATCGGCGCCATATTTTTCATAATGACCTGAGGTAATGTAGAGTTCTTTGTTTCCAATATGAGGAGAAATTACCTGCTCATAACCTGCTTTTTGTTGTGCTTTTCGGAGAAATTGTTCCAATCTTTCTCTCAGTGCGGTTCCTTTGGGTAGCCAGAGTGGCAATCCTTGCCCCACCTTTTGAGAAAAGGTAAATAATTCTAATTCTTTTCCCAATTTTCGGTGGTCTCGTTGCTTGGCTAAAGCCACGAGTTCTAAATATTCGGTGAGTTCTTTTTGTTTGGGAAAAGAGATGCCATAAACTCTTGTGAGTTGTGGTTTTGTTTCGTCTCCCCGCCAATAGGCACCGGCAACATTAAGCAGCTTAACGGCTTTTATAAAACCGGTGTGGGGAATATGTCCTCCTCTACAAAGGTCTGTAAAATCAGCATGATCGCAAAAAGTGATGGTGCCGTCTTCTAGGTTTTCAATCAATTCAACCTTGTAGGGGTTTTTTCTTTCTTTGTAATAGTTTAGGGCATCTTCTTTGGAGCTTTGGCGCATCTTAAACTTATATTTTTGCCGGGCAAATTCTAAGAATTTTTTTTCAACTGCAACCAAATCTTTTTCTGTAATGGTCTCGGCACCAAAGTCAACATCATAATAAAACCCATTTTCTATGGCAGGACCAATGGTCAATTTGGCATTGGGATAGAGGGCCAAAAGGGCTTGAGCCAAAACGTGGGCTGACGAGTGCCAAAAAGCGGTTTTTCCTTCTTTGTCATTCCAAGTGTAGAGGGTAATTTTACCATCTTCTTCTAAAGGTGTAGTGGGTTCTACAAGCTGTTGATTGAAGTTTGCCGAAAGCACGTTGCGCGCCAGTCCTTCGCTAATGGATTGGGCAATTCCCAAAGGAGTGATGCCCTTTTCAAAAGTTTTTTGTGTTCCGTCAGGAAATTGAATGTTGATCATGCACTTTAAATTGGCTGCAAAGATAGGTTGCTTTCTTTAGGCATCCAATTCCAATTTATTCTTTTGCTTTCTTAGGTTTTCCCAAAAGAGCCGTAACCATATTATTGATGCCTTTAAAACCATAAAACAAGGAACCCAAAATGCCCAATAGCCCCACTATAAAAACAGGTATAAAAAAGGGATGATTTTCATTTTTAAAAGCTTGCATCACAATAACAGGGGCTATAAAACCAAAGAGTATGGCCAAAAAGACTCGCTTTAAACCTTTGATTAATAAAGGTTTATCCATTGCTAAAGGCATTTATAGCGTTGCGGATGCTTTTGTGTTTTTGCAAGAGTTCAGCAGCTTGGGCTTCATCCACTTGAAGTGTGTCCATTAAGATTCTCTTTCCACGATCTTTTAATTTTGTATTGGCCAACTGCATATCTACCATTTTATTTCCTTTCACATGTCCCAATTGAATCATTGAAATGGTGCTGATCATGTTTAAAATTAGTTTTTGTGCAGTACCGGCCTTGAGACGCGAGCTACCTGTTAAGAATTCAGGGCCCACATTAACTTCAATAGGAAACTGGGCTGCCAAGGCCAATGGGCTGTCTGGATTACAGGTGATGCAACCTGTTGTGATTTGATTGCTGTTGCAGTCGTGAATGCCAGCCACCACATAAGGAGTCGTTCCGGAGGCGGCAATGCCAATGACCACATCTTGACTTGAAACGTGGTGTTCTTGAAGGTCTTTCCAAGCTTGATTCGGATCGTCTTCAGCATCTTCAATAGAAGATCTGAGTGCTTTGTCTCCACCTGCTATTAGCCCTACAACTTGTGATGGATCTGTGCCAAAGGTAGGAGGACATTCAGAGGCATCTAAAACCCCCAAACGACCACTTGTTCCTGCACCAATATAAAACAATCGTCCGCCTTGTTTCATTTTATCGACAATTGCATTGAGAAGAGATTCAAGGGGTTTAAGAACTTTTCCCACTGCCGCAACTGCATTTTGATCTTCTTCATGCATTGCAGCTAAAAGAGCTCCAATTGATTTTTTTTCTAAATCATTATGGTTTGAATCTTGTTCGGTATATCGTATAAAATCCATTGTTTTTGAGTAAAGATAAAAAAAAATAAACCCCTCTAAAATGCTTTAGAAGGGTTTTAATTTGAAAAAAAGAAATTGGTTTTAACTTCTTTTTTGATCTAAATTTTCTTTGAGTGCAGCTAAAAACTCTTGGGTTGTTAAATAGTGTTCTGCAGTTAAGTTTTCTTTGTGGATAAGCAAAGCTAGATCTTTAGTCATTTTGCCACTCTCGACTGTTTCTACGCAAACTTGTTCTAGGGTTTCACAAAAATCAATAAGCTCTTGATTTTGGTCTAATTTACCTCGGTGCGCCAAACCTCTTGTCCAAGCAAAAATTGAAGCGATAGGGTTGGTAGAAGTTTCTTTTCCTTGTTGGTGCTGGCGATAGTGTCTTGTAACGGTTCCATGGGCAGCTTCTGCTTCCATGGTTTTGCCATCGGGGGTTACAAGGGTAGAGGTCATTAAGCCCAATGATCCAAAACCTTGCGCTACGGTATCCGATTGCACATCTCCATCATAGTTTTTACACGCCCAAACAAAACCACCGTTCCATTTCATGGCGGCAGCCACCATATCGTCAATCAAACGGTGTTCATAAAATATACCGGCCTTATCGAAAGCTGCTTTAAATTCATTTTGATAAACTTCTTCAAAAATGTCTTTAAAACGTCCATCATAGGCTTTCATTATGGTGTTTTTGGTCGATAAATAGAGGGGCCATCCTTTGGTGAGCGCTTGATTCATGCACGATCTGGCAAACCCATAAATGGAAGAATCAATGTTGTACATACTCATAGCTACTCCACTCTCCTGATATTTATAAACTTCCCATGTTTGGGCCGGAGAACCATCTTCTGGGGTAAAGGTCATGGTGAGGGTTCCTTTGCCCGGAATGACAGTATCTGTAGCTCTATATTGGTCCCCAAACGCGTGACGGCCAATACAGATAGGCGTGGTCCATCCTGGCACATAGCGTGGGACATTTTTCATGATGATAGGCTCTCTAAAAACGGTTCCACCCACAATGTTTCGGATCGTTCCGTTAGGTGATTTATACATGCGCTTTAGGTTAAACTCGGTCACTCGCTCTTCATCTGGCGTGATGGTTGCACATTTTATACCTACATTATATTTTTTGATAGCCTCGGCACAATCTACCGTAATTTGATCGTCTGTAGTATCTCGGGATTCAATACCCAAGTCATAATACTTAATGTCAAGATCTAGATAGGGGAGAATGAGTTGTTCTTTAATGAATTTCCAAATGATCCGGGTCATTTCATCCCCATCAATCTCCACTACAGGATTGGCTACTTTAATTTTTGACATCAGTTTAAATATTTTAGTTTCGGGCGCAAATATACAATTTCGATTGAAAAATTGGGATAAAAAAAAACCGCCATTTTAATGACGGTTCATTTTTTTAAGATTCTTTTTGAACTTCTTTTATTCGAGCTTTCTTACCTCTTAGTTTTTTGAAGTAATAAATTCGAGATTGGCGAACTTTACCTTTTTTGTTTACTTCAATTTTTTGAATTGAAGGGAGGTTGATTGGGAAAATACGCTCCACACCAACGGTGCCAGACATTTTTCTAATGGTAAAGGTTTTGGTCAAGCCTTCTCCTTTAATTTGAATGACTACGCCTTTAAAAAACTGAGTTCTTACTTTTTCACCTTCTCTAATGTCATAATAAACAGTTAGTGTGTCTCCGGTTGAAAAGGCAGGAATTTCTTTTTGCTCTATAAATTCGTTTTGAACGAAATTAATTAATGCTTCCATCGTTTTTGTGTTAGGTTTTTTAAAAAAGCAACATACACGATTTTCGTCAGTGGTTGGTCTTTCAAGCGGTGCAAAATTACTATTTATTTTTTTGTGACCAACTTTGCGACTTATTTTATTCAATGGGATCATAATTTTCAGAAAAGGCGTCATGCCGAAGCCTATCTCCGGTAGTTTTTCTGACTGTATAAAAGCTAGTAGGTGCTTGGCCTGTGATCTTGCGTGTGAGCGTTGTTCGCAAGACTTCCATTCATTGCATTATAATAAATCGGGGCGGCGTGTTTGTGTTCTTTTTAAAGCTTCGTTTTCTCGCCACTCCTCAATTTTAGGGCTATTTCCGGAGGTCAAAATTTCGGGCACTTCCCAACCTTTGTAGTTGGCAGGTCTTGTGAAGATGGGGGGCGCTAAAAGGCCATCTTGAAAACTATCACTTAAAGCCGAAGATTCATCTCCCAAAACGCCCGGAAGCAACCTAATGATGCTATCACAAAAAACAGCAGCAGCCAGTTCTCCTCCAGAAAGCACAAAATCACCAATAGAAATTTCTTGTGTGATGAGATGGTCTCGAACTCGTTGATCTACTCCTTTATAGTGTCCACACAATAAAATGATATTTTCTTTGAGAGAATATTGATTGGCAAGTGCTTGATTAAGTTGTATTCCATCGGGTGTTAAGTAGACCACATCGTCATACTTTCGTTCTTTTTGCAGGGCACTAATGCAACGGTCAATGGGTTCAATACGCAAAACCATTCCGGCTCCACCGCCAAAAGGATAATCGTCTACCTGCTTTTGTTTGTTAACGGCATAGTCTCTCAAATGATGAAAATGGACACTTGCCTTTCCACTTTCTAAGGCTCGTTTGATGATGGAAACTTCAAAGGGTCCCACTAACAATTCAGGAAAAAGTGTGATGATATCAATGCGCATAGAGCTGTGCTTCTTTTACCGCAAAAATAAAAAAAGAATCTATAGTTTTTAGAATGGCTATGGGGCGGAAATAAAAAAGCCTCACCGAAGTGAGGCCTTTCTTTAGCGCCAGTTTTTGTTAAACAGTATTCGTTCTTTTTCACCCTCTGGGTTGAGCACCACAATACTGTTGAGGTCTTCTATTTCGATGTTTTTAACATCGTCTAGTTCAGTAATTTTTTGATCATTCACCTCTAAGAGGGCATAGCCTTCATCTATGCCGTAATAATATCGAGTAGCATTTTGGGCTTTGCTAATGAAAAGTCCACCCTCACTTTCTTCGAGGCCTAATTTAGCGCGTTGCTCTTTATTGAGTTCTTGAAGCTCCATACCTAAAAAAGACACTCTATTTATTTTTTTAAGGGTCACCCATGTTTCTATGGTTTCTCCTGCTCTCTTATAGGTTACTTTCACCTTTTGACCAGGTCGTTTGGTGGAGAGATAGCCTGAAAGATCTGCAAATTTTCGAATGTTGACATTGTCTACTTTCTTAATAATATCACCTGATTGTAATCCGGCTAAATCGGCTCCCATTCCCAGTTCTACTTCAGCAATATAAAAGCCTTCGGTGTCATTAATTTCATAATTTTCAGCCACATTGCTGTTCAAGGCACCTCCTCTAACACCAAGCAACCCTTTTTGAACATCTCCATATTCAATAATGTCTTCAAAAACTTTTCTGGCTATATTGCTAGGCACAGCGAATGAATAGCCTACAAAGCCACCTGTAAAAGAAGAAATGGCGGTGTTGATACCAATGAGTTCACCGTTTGTATTGACCAAGGCGCCACCGCTGTTCCCCATGTTAACGGCCGCATCAGTTTGAATAAAAGATTCATTTTTGTTGTCGTTGCTATTTAAATCTCTAGACTTGGCACTGATAATGCCCGCTGTAACGGTAGAGTTGAGGTTAAAGGGATTGCCCACGGCCAAAACCCATTCTCCCACACGGGCAGCGTCTGAATCACCAAAGGCAATAAAGGGAAGTGATTGGGGAGCCTCAATTTTTACTACTGCAATGTCTGTAGCAGGATCTGTTCCCACCAGCGTAGCAGGATAGGATTTGTTATTGTTAAGGGTCACTTCGATTTTGGTATGGTCTTCAATCACGTGGTTGTTGGTGATAATGTAGCCATCAGGCGAAACAATGACACCAGATCCGGATCCAATTTTCTTAGGATCGTCATATATTTTATCGTGATATAGACGTGACCATAGAGAGCTACTTGATTTATAGGTGCTCGTATTTTTGATGTGTACGACCGTGTTGAGTGTTTTTTCTGCTGCTAGTGTAAAATCGGTCAACTCTGCCGCTCTTGAGCTATGGCTCAAGGCATAGGTGGTTGGAACCAAATTAGACATTTCAACCGGGGGTGAGGCAGGGGTTTTTGACGAAACGAAATAAGCGTTTAAAAAAAGAGTTGCAGCTGCGCTAAGGCAGGCAACTAGTGATAACTTTACAATTGACTTCATAGCGTTTGAAATTTTAGTATATTTTCATTTTTCAGTTTCAAAAATAAGGATATGCCTTTCACTTTTAATAGGTTTAACGTCATTTTAACAGCTTTTTAAGCCCATTAAAAAGTGTACCTTTGCTACATGCAAATAGCGTTCCAAAAATATCAAGGTGCTGGCAATGATTTTATCATGCTAGACAATTGCGACGGCAAATATAGTGGTTTAAACACCGCCCAAATTGCCCAACTATGCCATAGAAATAAGGGCATTGGTGCCGATGGACTTATTTTGGTTGAACAGGCTAAAAAGGCCGATTTTAAAATGGTTTATTTTAATGCCGATGGAAAAGAAAGCACCATGTGCGGCAATGGAGGACGTTGTGTGGTAGCCTTTGCTAAAGCCTTGAGCATTATAGGCAGCCAAACAACCTTTGAAGCTATTGATGGTCTTCATGAGGCTGAAATTTTGTCAGACCAGCAAGTCCGTCTTGGCATGACAACAGTTTCT
>Ga0255757_10000141_pt1 | contig 67755 bp, 70 predicted proteins | sample 071ome_27_FD_179957 | JGI IMG/M metagenome (GOLD analysis project Ga0255757, IMG submission 179957) | Coastal salt marsh microbial communities from the Groves Creek Marsh, Skidaway Island, Georgia - 071409AT metaG (version 2) | ecosystem: Environmental > Aquatic > Marine > Intertidal zone >...
AGTAGACCACTAGATGATATTCTGGCTGAAGCGGTTCACCTGGCCTCCCAGGGTGTACGGGAGTTAAATTTACTTGGTCAAAATGTTAACTCTTACCGTGGGTTAAGCCATGAAGGTGACTTGATAGATCTGGCAACCTTGATCACCTATATCTCAGCCATTGAAGGTATCGACAGAATCCGTTACACCACCTCACACCCGGTGGAATTTAATCAGAGCCTGATTGATACCTACGAGACAACTCCTGAACTGGTTAGCCATTTGCATTTACCCGTACAAAGCGGGTCAGACCGGATTCTGGCCCTGATGAAGCGTAATCACACAGTACTGGAATATAAATCCATCATTCGCAAGTTACGTGCGATTCGCCCTGATATCAGCATAAGTTCAGACTTTATTATCGGATTTCCAGGTGAAACTGAACGGGATTTCGAAGACACCATGAACCTGATTGCGGATATCGGCTTTGATCATTCCTTCAGTTTCATCTACAGCGCCCGACCCGGGACTCCGGCGGCCGATCTCAAGGATGAAACCCCGGAAAGTGTTAAGAAACAACGACTTGCTATTCTACAGGAACGGATACTACAGCATGCCAATAGCATCTCCGCAGCGATGGTTGATACTGTAGTGCCTGTTCTGGTTACCGGCCCATCAAAAAAGGACCCCGGCCAGTTGCAGGGCCGTACTGAGAATAACCGGGTTGTGAATTTCAGAGCTGATCAGGCAAATCTGGTCGGCCAGATCATTCCGATCAAAATTACTGAAGCCCTGCCTAATTCATTACGTGGTCAGCTCCCATAAAACAAGCTGAGATAACTACTTGTATTCACAAAAATTTAATACCATTGTACTTTTCACTTGGTATACTGAGTGCAAGCAGGTAATACAGGAGGCACAGTTCCCTTTTGACTAACGACAATCAAACCAGCAGGTTGCATCTGGAACCTGAAAATCCTCAACGCCTGGCCAGCCTCTGTGGCCGTCTGAATGAGCATATCCAACAAATTGAAGATCGCTTGAACATTAAGATACAGAATCGTGGTTCTGACTTTACACTGCATGGTGAACCTGCAGCGCTAACCAGCGCAATACAGATATTGGAAGCACTTTATCTGCTCACTGATAAAAACAAGGATCTCGGTCCTGATCAGATACATCTGGTTATTCAGGAGTATCTGAACACGGCTGATTCGACGCAAGCGCTGGAAGACCAGCCACAGCAGGATGTACAACTTATCAGAACGCCTAAGTGCTCGATCAAACCGCGTAGCCATCATCAAAATGAATATGTCCGTGCCATCATGCGCAATGATATTAACTTTGGCATTGGCCCTGCCGGCACGGGTAAAACTTATCTGGCCGTTGCCTGTGCTGTAGAGGCGCTGGTAAATGACAGGGTTGGTCGGATTTTATTGGTTCGTCCGGCCGTTGAGGCTGGTGAAAAACTGGGGTTCCTGCCAGGCGACTTGGCACAGAAAGTGGATCCGTATTTACGCCCCCTGTATGACGCCTTATATGAAATGCTGGGCTTTGAACGCGTTGCCAAATTGATTGAACGTAATATTATCGAGGTCGCGCCTCTGGCTTACATGCGAGGGCGCACACTGAATAACTCATTTATTATTCTGGATGAAAGCCAGAACACAACGGCCTCGCAAATGAAAATGTTCCTGACCCGTATCGGATTTGGTTCAACGGCTGTCATTACCGGTGACGTTACCCAGATTGATTTACCCAAAGGTGAACGTTCCGGGCTGGTTCATGTCAGTTCGATTCTTTCTGATATCAAAGGCATTAATTTTTCATATTTCGATGCCAAAGATGTCGTACGCCATCCTATCGTCCAGCGTGTAGTTGAAGCTTACGATAAGTACGACAAACAAAGCATAGCCGCCTTGAAAAAGAGTGAAAGCAGTGAGCAGGAACGCATTAATGAGCGTGACAGTTGAGCTCATGAATGCCTCTGCAGAATCTGCCGTGCCGTCCCAGGCAGAATTTGAACTATGGGGCAATGCAGTACTAGAGGAGTTAAATCAAGATGACCAGACATTCGAGCTTGGTATCCGTTTGGTTTCTGAAACCGAGTCTGCTGAATTGAATCAAAATTTTCGCAATAAACAAGGCCCGACCAATGTCCTGTCTTTCACCTATAATGATATTCCGGCACAAGCACAGCAAGGATTATTGGGGGATCTGGCTATCTGCAGCCAGGTGATCATCCGTGAAGCACAGGAGCAGCAGAAAACCGCATCAGCTCACTGGGCACACATGACCATTCATGGTCTCCTGCATTTGCGGGGTTACGACCATCAGGATGATAAAGAAGCCACCTGCATGGAGGAGATGGAAATCAACATTTTATCCAAACTTGGTTATCCTCACCCTTATAACGATTAGTACACTGATCAAAACAGAAAAAAAGTAACAGGAAGCAATTAGTTACATGGCAGACGATCAATTTAGCAACGATCCGGATGAAAAATCCTGGATCGATAAAATTAAAACAATATTTGGTTCTCAGGTTTCTGATAAAAAAGATCTGGTTGATCAGTTACGACTGGCTCAGGAAGAAAAAATCATCGACGTTGATGCCTTGAGCATTATCGAAGGTGCCTTACAGGTGGGTGATATGCAGGTGCGGGAAATTATGATCCCTCGCCCTCAAATTGCCATGCTTAACACTAAATCCAGTCTGGAAGAAATTCTGCAGATTGTGACTGAAACAGCCCATTCCCGCTTCCCGGTGACCGGCGAAAACAGTGATGACATCATCGGTATTTTGCTGGCCAAGGATTTGATTCCGCTTCTTCTCGAAAAAAACAGCAGTAAACGTTTCAACATCAAAGACATCGTGCGCCCGGTTACCGTTATTCCCGAGTACAAACGGCTCAATGTTTTACTTAAAGAGTTTCGTGAAAATCGCAACCACATGGCTATTGTGATCGATGAATATGGCGGCCTTGCCGGTGCTGTTACCATTGAAGATATTCTTGAACAAATCGTCGGGGAAATCGAAGACGAATACGATGTCGATGACGAGGATTACATCAAAACTTCTGATGGCGAAAGCTATATTGTCAAAGCCATTACACCGCTGGATGAATTCAACGAATATTTTCATAGTAATTTCACCAGTGATGAAATGGGCACAATCGGCGGCATATTGTTGAACCAGTTTGGCCACATTCCCAGCCGCAATGAACGCATCGGTATTGGACCTTATGTGTTCAAAATTCTTAATGCAGATGGTCGCCAGATTCGCTTGATCGAAGTCAGTTCCAGCCTGGCATTGAATTCCAGTGATGAGTCAGACCACGAATAATACGCCGCTTGTTAAAGACTTTTTGCCTGCCCTGTTTGCAGGCGCTATTGCTCCTCTTTCTTTAAGCCCGGTTAATTTCTGGCCTGCGGCGTTTATATCAGTCTTTGTCTTACTAATGATACTTGAAAATACCAGCCCAAAGCAGGCGGTAAAGCTGGGCTGGGTATTCGGTCTGGGCTTTTTTGGCGTTGGCGCTTCATGGGTTTATGTCAGCATTAATGTTTACGGCAATGCGTCAGGCTTGTTTGCGGCTTTTCTGACACTGCTGTTTGTTGCGGGCCTTGCTTTACTCTTTGCACTGCAATGCTGGTTTTATCAGCGTTATTTCTCAACCACACAACGTGCACTGGGTTTCGCTGCCTGCTGGGTTCTGTTTGAATGGCTGAGAAGCTGGTTGTTTACCGGTTTCCCCTGGCTTTATCTCGGCTATGCTCATATCAATACACCACTGGCTAATCTGGCGCCGGTTCTGGGTGTGCTTGGTATCAGTTTCACTGTTGTTCTGTTAAGCGGCACCCTATATGAAATGTTTCTTGTCAGACGCCAAGAAAAAGTGTGGCTATCCAGGCGGATGACTCCGTGCGGAATCAGGTTTATCATGGTGAGTGTGGCACTGCTTTATTTGTCTTCTCTTAGCTGGGTTGAAGCAGAGTCAAACCGCACTGCTGACGTTGCTTTAGTGCAGGCCAATATTGATCAAAACCTCAAATTCGACCCGGCTTATCTGGGTGAAAGTCTGGATTTATATAACGGCTTAAGCGCCCCACTCTGGCAAAACGATATTGTCATCTGGCCTGAAACCGCGATTCCTTTGCTCTACCAAAGTGCCGGGATCGAGCTTGCTTATTTTGACCGCCTGGCCAGCGAGAGAAACAGCACACTGGTTAGCGGTATTCTGTATAACGAAGACAATAAAATTTACAACAGCATAACGGCCGTAGGAAATGGCGCAGGCGTTTACCACAAACAGAAACTGGTACCTTTTGGTGAATATGTGCCCTTTACTGCCATCATGGAATCAGTACTGCAAATTTTTTCTCTGCCAATGTCATCACTTGCAGCTGGCCCTGCCAATCAGGATTTATTGCAGGCCTCCGGTTTTTCATTGGCTGCGTATATCTGCTATGAAGTTGTATACCCTGATTTTGTGCGCAAGCATGCACATGAAGCTGATTTTTTGATTACCATTAGTAATGACACCTGGTTCGGCGCATCCTTTGGCCCCCTACAACATTTGCAAATGGCTGCCATGCGTGCACTGGAAAATGGTCGTTACATGGTTAGAGCAACCAGCAATGGCGTCACGGCTTTTATCAATGAAAAAGGTCAGATCGTATCCCAGGCAGAGCAGTTTGAAATTGCAACCCTGCAAGCAACAGTGCCAATGTTTCAGGGAAGAACCCCTTTTTCCTACTGGGGCAGCTGGCCGATAGTCCTGTTTAGCTTTTTTATTTTACTGGCCATTTGTTTAATCAAGCTGAGAGCAAGCAAATCCGAATAGATACTTTCCATGTATGATATTTACGATGCCATCCTATTTTTTATTTTTATCTTTGCTGTTATGTACTGGTGGCGTATCAGTGAACAAAAATCCTTCGCCATTCGCAACGCAAAAGCTTATTGCCAGGAACGTAATGTGCAATTACTGGATCAGACTCTAGTCTTCAAAGGCTTGCATCTGGAAAAGACTGGCAATAAGCGCTGCAGACTTTGCCGGGCCTATGAATTTGATTTTTCTTCAAATGGAGAAGATCGCTTCAAGGGCGAAATTATTCTCAGCGGCTTTAATTTCTTACGGGTTATTCTTGAAATGGAAAAACTGGAAATAACTGAATACTGAAGTGTCGAGTTGTAAATTTTTATGGCTATATGTAAAGCAACTGCCAGAGATGCCGAAGCTATACACAAGTTAATTACTGAAGTCGCAGCAACATGCCAGCAAGATTTTGGCCCAAGGGATCTGGAAAATTTTCTGTCGCCAAACACAACAGCTAAAATTCTGGAACGTATTCAAAACATGGGCATTCAATGAAATCTCTAAAGCATCCATATTGCCTAGCTTATTTGATTCCCCATTGCTTTACTTCATTAGGCTGTCAAAATGATTGTCCATCAATTTATAAAAATTGCAGCTATTGTGGAATCTTGGTTTCAAGCACCATTAAAAAGTTTAAAAAAGTAAAAACTGCATGCTATATTGCAAAAACTTGAATCACGCACGGTAGGCGAAATACCTACCAGAGGAATAATTATGCGTTCTACACATACCAAGTTAGCAAAAACATTAGTTCTTGGCTTGTTTGGGGCCCTTGCCATAAACACTGCCCAGGCTGACATCTATGGTCATTGGAATCCGATCATGCATGAAGACCGGCTCGAACGTGGCCCTGGCCCGATGGCCGGAGACTATGCGGGTCTGCCAATCAATGACGCTGCCCGGATGCGGGGCGATACCTGGACCGCTAGCTTACTGACTGTGCCTGAACATCAATGTAAACCGCACCCTTCAACCTATGGCTTCAGAGGGGTTGGTAACCTGCGTATCTGGCAGGTTATTGATGAAGAAACCCAGGAGCTGACTGCAATCCGTACACATATTTCGTGGCAGGCGCAGAAACGGACTATCTGGATGGACGGGCGTGAACACCCTGATGAAATGTATCCACATACCTGGGGCGGCTTCTCAACCGGACATTTTGAAGGCAACACCCTTGTGGTTGAAACCACCCATATCAAAAATAGCTGGATGCGCAGAAATGGTCTGGCTTTCAGTGACCAGGCAAGCATGCTGGAATATTTCATTCCACACGGAGACACCATGACACATGTCATGATGGTGACTGATCCGGTCTATTTGGACGATGTATTTATTAAAACCAATGGCTTTTCAGCCCGTGCACAGAGCACCATGGCACCTTATCCTTGCCGCTATGCCATTGAAATCGAACGCGAAGATGGTGAAATTCCACATTACCTGCCCGGTCAAAATACCGCTCCGGTAGAGTTTGCCGAAGAAAATGGTATTCCCTATGAAGCCGGACGTGGCGGCGGGATCACCATGCTGCCCGAATATATGGATGTTGTTCAGGCATGGCGAATGGAAAACATGACTTATGAAGAACGTATGGGTGATGGCATTCCACCGGGCAATGAAAGATAACCCGCGAAATTGGCAGGCTTGAATATCAGACATTGAGCTGCCTATAATCTTCCGGCTAATTTTTACTACACTGTTCAGGAGAACAATAATGAAAAAACTTTTCGCTCTTATCATACTGACTTTATTCAGCACTACTGTATTTGCCCAGCTCCCTGTTGAGGTTATTCCAGCAAACCAGCAACAGGCATGGCTACAGGATTCAAACCCACAAGACGCTGCTGATAAAAAACTGGCTTACGATTTCTGGCGTGAAGTTCTGGTTGCCCGTGATATGGACGCTGCTATGCTCTATATGGCTGAAGATTACATGCAACATAATCCAAATGTTCCAACAGGCCGTGCATCTTTTATTAGCTTCTTTGGACAAGCACCACAGCGTGAACCTTTAGCTTATATTCCAGACCTCGTCGCCATTACTGCAGATGCCGGTTATGTGACTATGGCTTTCAAGCGTGAAATCGAAAACCCAAATATGCCTGGAACCATGTATAACACTACCTGGTTTGACATGTTCCGTATTGAAAACGGAAAGATCGCAGAGCATTGGGATTACGGGACTATCGCTCCTCGTTAATTTTAATGTTTAAGCTGACATTTAGTTGAAAAAAGGGCTGATCATCAGCCCTTTTTTTTGTTTTTAGAAATCACCCTAAAAAATTAAATCGCCTGCAGGGTACTTTCAGGCATATCGCTTAAACAGGCAATACTGTTTGATTTCCTGACAACCTATCGGCCATTCTTTATAAATATGGGGCAATCATTGATAAATATATCGGTGATTCTTTTATGGCGTTCTGGGGTGCTCCCCTGCCCCATGAAGACCATGCTGAGAGAGCAGTTATGGCAGACTGGAAATGCATAAAGCACTGGTTAGCCTTAAAGCAGAGCCCATTAATCAATGGCCTGCCACGGATATGGGCGTCGGTATTAATTCAGGCCTGGTTAATGTCGGTAATATAGGGTCAATTTATCGCCTGAACTATACCGTGATCAGCGATGCCGTTAATCTATCTTCCCGGCTTGAGCGACTCACTCGCGTTTATCAGGTCCCCACGATTGTTGGCGAATAAACCATGCGGGCAACCAAAAACATTGTCTACAGGGAACTGGATACTGTCGTTGTCAAAGGCCGTACTCACAATGTAAGAATCTACCAGCCTATTTGTCTTAAAGATGAATTAACCGAATCGCAAGCCAGTATTCTAGAGACTCATGAAAAGGCCCTGGAATATTATTACGCAAAAGATTTCGGAAAAGCTGAAATACTGTTAAAGCAACTTGCAGCTGAATCAGAAGCACAAGCCTATTATCGTTATATGGCGGGAAAAGCCTCCTTCTCAAAAAACATCTGAAACTTCCTTGTTTTTTGCAATATAATTCTCTGCCTGTGTATAACAGCAAAAAATAACGCAAGCTGCTTTAATAACAGCTCTGCTATAAATCAACAAAAGGTGACTCATGATTAAATCCCTTAAAATTTTTTCCATTTTGTGCCTGCTACCATCGTTGGCATTCGCACAAGTACCACAGCTGCAATTACCTGATGGTTTTGAAGCGACACTGTTTCTGGATAACAGCTACGCCGGACGGCATCTGGCTGTAAGAAACAATGGTGATGTTTATATGTCTACCCGATCACGTGAAAATACCGGCAATATAATCGCCATGCGTGATACTGATAACGACGGTGTTGCCGATCAGGTAGAAAGCTTCAGCAATATCAATGGCACCGGCCTGGAGTTCTACAACGGCATGCTCTATGCGTCTGATAACACCACCGTTTATCGTTTTCATTTCGAGGGAGACGAACTGGTCCCTGCTGGTCTGCCGGAAATCGTTGTCAGCGGTTTCATTATGGAACAGCAGCATGCCGATAAAGCTTTCACTTTCGATAACCGAGGCAATATCTATATTGGTGTCGGTGCCCCTTCCAATGCCTGCATGCGGGAGGCACGAACACCTGGTTCACCTGGCATGCAACCCTGCCCGCTACTTGAGCGTTATGGTGGAATCTGGCGTTTTGATGCTAATGAATTAGGACAGGATCAAGTCAGAGACGGGGAGGTTTATGCCACAGGCATCCGTAATGTCGTCGCACTTGATTGGAACAGCGCCCAGGACGCACTTTTCTTTTTACAGCATGGGCGCGATCAGCTGGATATTCTTTTCCCGCAATTTTATGGCCCTCGGGATAATGCTTTTAGGACGGCAGAAGAATTTCTGAAAGTTGAAGAAGCCGGTCAGACTTTCGGCTGGCCATATACTTATTACGATGCCTTAAGGGATGAAAGGATGCAAAACCCTGAATATGGCGGCAATGGTCAAAATCTGGCTAGGGATCAATATCCTGAACCTATTATTGCCTTCCCTGCACATTGGGCACCAAATGAGATCCTGTTTTATACCGGAGGCATGTTCCCTGAATCCTACCGCAACGGTGCTTTTATTGCCTTTCACGGCAGCTGGAACCGTGCTCCTGTCGTACAGGACGGTTTTAATGTCACTTTTGTTCCCGGTAACAGGGAAGCTATGGATGATAATTATCAGATTTTTGCGGATGGTTTCCGTGGTGATACCGATGGTTTCTCTTCTGCAGCCCGCCCCGTCGGACTTGCTCAGGGAATAGATGGTTCACTGTATGTTTCCGATTCTGTCGAAGGTAAAATCTGGAAAATTACATACGATAACAGTCTCGGACAATAAAATACCAAGACAAGTACTGATGGTGTCAGAGTAAGATTTTACTCTGGCACCTGCTTTGCACCCGAATCTGAGGATGAAGGCAAAACCAGTTTTAATATAAAAAAACCAATCAGTGCAGAAGCAAGTGAACCCACGATAATACCTAACCGGTCACCGGCAAAATTATTCACACCACCATGCTCAAAAGCCAGCCCGGCTATAAACAGGCTCATGGTAAAGCCAATACCACAAATAAAAGCGACACCAGCCAGCTGAGTCCAGTTAACCCCATCTGGCAACTTCACCAGACCAATACCAACAGCAAGCCCGATAAAAACTATAATTCCCAGCGGCTTCCCGATTATCAGGCCACTCATAACGCCCAGAGTCACTGGATGTACAATATCGGCTAGCGACATACCCGAGAATGACAAACCGGCATTGGCGAAGGCAAACATCGGCAAAATCGCATAAGCAACCGGGCCGTGTAAGTTATGTTCCAGCTCCTTCACAGGCGAATTACCCTCTTCATCGCGCATTGGTATGCAAAAAGCGATAAGTACACCTGCCAGCGTTGCATGAACTCCGGACTTCAGGACAGCAACCCATAACACAATCCCTAATAGAATATAGGCAGAAGAATTAGTGACCTCGAGCACTTTATTCATGATAACGGCAATACTCAAGGCGGCTAAGGCAATCAATAAAGCCGAAAAAGATAAATCTCCGGAATAAAAAACGGCAATGATGACTATGGCCGCCAGGTCATCAAAAATAGCCAGTGTCAGCAGAAAGACTTTCAAACTGGTTGGTACTCTTGCACCAAAGGAGCCCAGTAAAGCCAGAGCGAAAGCAATATCGGTAGCGACTGGAATAGCCCAGCCATCCATGGCGGATGAATCTCCCATGTTCAGAAGAAGATAAATACTTGCCGGACCGATTATTCCGCCAAGGGCTCCGATTCCCGGAAAAATAACCTGTGATATTGATGATAATTCTCCTTCGACAATTTCCCGCTTTATTTCCAGACCGATCAGAAAAAAGAAAACGGCCATCAGGCCGTCATTGATCCATAGCAGCAAAGGTTTGGTAATATCAAATGCGCCAACCTGAACCGCGACAGTCGTATCAAGCAGGGCATTATAAAATGCTGCCAGAGGAGAGTTTGCCACCAGCATAGCCATAACCGTCGCTAAAAAAAGCAGAATCCCGCCAAAGGATTCAAGCCGGATGAAGTCGCTAATAAAATCTAATGGGGGCTTGATTGAATTCAACATGATTTAGAAATCAACTCCTTTTCGAGCCTGAATCCCAGACTCATAGGCATGTTTTATATTTTTGTTTTCAGTAACCGTATCGGCAATTTTTCTTAAGGCGGTACCACCACCGCGACCAGTAATAATGACACTCTGGTGCATGGGTCTGTTTTGAATCGCCTCAATAATACTATCTTCTTCAAGGTAATCGAAAGCCAGCATGTAAGTCAGCTCATCCAGTATAAGCAGATTTATCTCAGGATCCTGCAACAGATTTTCAGCAAACTGCCAGGTAGCCTTTGCTGCAACGATATCAGCTTCTCTGTCCTGGCTGTCCCAGGTAAAGCCTGTGCCCATTTGAAAAAACGGAATCTCCGGGTATTTTTCTTTAAGGAAAATTTCTTCCCCTGATAACTGCTCACCTTTAATAAACTGAACGACAGCCACTTTATGTCCATACCCCAGACTTCTCATGAGCATACCGAAAGCCGAGGTGCTTTTACCTTTCCCATCTCCGGTTAAAAACACACAGACACCGCGCTGCTCTGTTGCAGCAGCTACGCCCTTATCAACCTGCTGCTTCAGGTTTTTCATCCGTTCTTTATGCTTACTGTTTTTATCCATAGTAATACCAGAGTAATCTTGATCGGCGTCAGAGTAAATCCTTGTTTTGCTCTGACACCATCGTTTATTTGCGCTACCGCTAACATGCCTTCTAAGGTATCCTATGCAGTCTTTTTTCAGGCCTTAAATAATAGAATCAGCACAGATACAAAACAGACTTGCACCATGGCAGTAGATATTACAAACAAACTCGACGAAGAATATAAACATCAGGATGTGGAACAGGCAGCCCAGTTATTCTGGGCTGAGCAGCAAAGTTTTAAAGCTGATCAAAGCTCAACTAAAGAAAAATTCTATTGCCTTTCCATGTTCCCCTACCCCAGTGGCCGTTTGCATATGGGGCATGTGCGTAATTACACCATCGGTGATGTCATCTCGCGTTTTCAACGCATGTTAGGAAAAAATGTACTGCAACCCATGGGCTGGGATGCCTTTGGTCTGCCTGCCGAAAATGCCGCCATGAAAAACCAGGTGGCTCCAGCCAAGTGGACTTATGAAAACATAGCTTACATGCGCAAACAATTGCAGCAGCTTGGCTATGCTTATGACTGGGATCGGGAAATCGCCACCTGCCACCCTGATTATTATCGCTGGGAACAGTGGTTTTTTATCAAGCTCTTTGAGAAAGGCCTGGTTTATAAAAAAGAAGCTGAAGTTAATTGGGATCCGGTGGATCAGACTGTACTGGCAAATGAGCAGGTTATTGATGGCAAGGGCTGGCGTTCAGGGGCACCTGTTGAACGCCGTAAAATCCCGCAATGGTTTATTAAAATTACCGACTATGCTGAAGAATTACTTGCCGATCTGGACAAGCTGGATGAATGGCCGGAAAAAGTCCGGGTCATGCAGCAGAACTGGATTGGACGATCTGAAGGCCTGGAATTCAGCTTTGAAGTACCCGGCCATGATGACCTGAGTGTTTATACTACACGTCCGGATACCATTATGGGTGTCACCTATGTCGCCGTAGCCGCACAACATCCGCTGGCACTGGCAGCCGCAGAGCAAAATCCTGCGATTGCCACCTACATAAAAGAACAGGACAACATAAAAGTCGCTGAAGCCGAACTCGCCACCATGGAAAAAACCGGCATGGATACCGGTTTTAAAGCAGTTCATCCTCTTACCGGTGAAGAAGTGCCAATCTGGATTGCCAATTTCGTACTGATGTCATATGGCTCTGGTGCGGTGATGTCGGTACCTGCACATGACCAGCGTGACTGGGAATTTGCCAAAGCCTATGGCCTGGATATTAAACAGGTGGTCAAGCCTTTGGACGATGCCGACTGTGATATCAGTAAATCTGCTTTTACCGATAAAGGTCTGCTGATCAATTCCGGTGAATACGATGGTCTTAATTTTGAACAGGTATTCGAAAAATTAGTTGCCTTTTTTACAGCCAAAGGCACTGGTCGTAAAACAGTCAATTACCGTTTGCGTGACTGGGGAGTGAGCCGTCAACGTTACTGGGGAGCTCCTATCCCTATGATCACTTGTGAAAAGTGTGGATCTGTCCCTGTGCTGGAAGCAGAACTGCCAGTAGTTCTGCCAACTGATGTGGCTTTTGATGGCAGCGGTTCTCCCATTAAGAAAATGCCGGAATTTTACGAAACAAGCTGCCCTGCGTGTGGCGACAAAGCCGAACGTGAAACCGATACTTTCGATACTTTCATGGAATCCTCATGGTATTACGCCCGCTTTGCCTGTCGCGATGAAAATTCTTCCATGCTGAATACTGAAGCTGATTACTGGTTACCTGTTGATCAATATATTGGTGGTATTGAGCACGCAATTTTACATCTGCTGTATTCCCGCTTCTTTCATAAATTGATGCGGGATGCAGGCATCGTAAATTCTGACGAACCTTTTAAACGTCTGTTAACACAAGGTATGGTCTTAAAAGACGGCAGCAAGATGTCTAAATCTCAGGGCAATACTGTCGACCCTGAAGGCTTAATTGAACAATATGGCGCGGATACTGTGCGTCTGTTCATGATGTTTGCTTCTCCGCCAGATCAAAGTCTGGAATGGTCTGATAGCGGCGTTGAAGGTGCGCATCGCTTCCTGAAACGTGTCTGGAAACTCAGTGCTGCTTTTAAGGCTACCGAACTCAAACCGGATCCAGCCTCGTTAAACGCTGAACAAAAAGCCTTACGTCTGAAAACGCACAGTACTATTAAAAAGGTGTCTGATGATTATGCGCGTCGGCAAATTTTTAATACGGCCATTGCCGCAGTGATGGAATTATTCAATGCTGTTAACAAATTCAGCGAACAGGCATCTGGCAGTCAACCACAGGATGCAGCAGTCATACAGGAAGCGCTGGAAGCAATCGTGCTGCTGTTAGCCCCCATTGTGCCGCATCTTTGTCACGCCCTTTGGCAACATCTGGGACATACTGACGCCGTCATTGATGCTGGCTGGCCAACATTTGATGAATCTGCCTTAGCGCAGGAAACCGCAACCATAGTTGTCCAGGTAAACGGTAAATTACGTGCCAAACTGGAGCTATCTACTGACGCCAGCAAGGAAGAACTGGAAGCTGCCGCGCTGGCCGACGAAAGTGTCAGTAAGCATATCGACGGACTGAACATCAGGAAAGTCATTGTTGTGCCGGGAAGACTGGTAAATATAGTTGCCAACTAAAATGTCTAAACATCTTCTGCTAATGCTTATGTTCCTTCCGCTTCTCAATTCTTGCGGTTTTACCTTGCGTGGTAGTGACACACAGCTACTGAACGCGGATTTACAGCAAATTCAAATTTCATCCAGCAACCTCAATGCACTCGGCCAAATATTACAACGCCGACTTACCGCTTCTGGCGTTGAAATTGTTGATGGCCCATCAGCCTATAAGCTCACGCTGGGAGATGAACAAAGTCTTGAGCGCGTTGTCAGTGTTAATCGTAATGCCAGAGCCGGAGAATATGAATTAACCCTGCTGTCTTCATTTCAACTAGAGAAGAATGCTGAAACAGTAATTGCACAGGAAATTATTTCCGCTGAGCAGGTTTATGAAGCGGACCCTGCCAATGCTGCCGCCAAGACCAATGAAGCTGAGCTGGTACGTAATGAATTAAGACAGGCACTGGTCGAGCAAATCATGAGACGCCTGCAAACCGTCCAATAGACAATTTCAGTTAACCTATTTAGGCCGGAGTCGCGACCTAAGTGAGAAAGGCTTAGCAAGCGAACTACGACTGACTCAGGTAACAGGGAAAACGCCAAATTGGGACAAATCAGATAAAAGTATTGATTTATCACGCAATGCCTAATCCTTGCTCAATAGAGTAGGCCTTGTAATAATCGGAAACGACAACAAATAATCTGGAGCATCTTATGTCATCAACAATAAAACGTTTATTTACAGCTTCGCTTTTAGGCTTTCTCAGCCTGTCAGCGCATGCTGACTGGGAATTAAACAGCACTGATTCCAGTTTGTACTATGTCACCAGCAAAGCTGCCGCTATTTCTGAAGTTAACAGCTTTACCAGTTTAAGTGGCAGTATCGATAACACCGAAGCTACGCTTGAAATTGACCTGGGTAGTGTGGATACCGCTATTGAAATACGTGATCAGCGCGTAAGAGACATACTCTTTGAAATACAGACTTTTCCTACAGCTACCATCAGTATTAATGTTGACAGTGCGGCTTTAGCAAATATGGCTATAGGCGGTTCAACAACAGCGAACTATAACTACAATCTGAACCTTCATGGTGTTAGCAGGGATTTAAGTGCTGACTTACGCATTACCAAAACCAGCGCCAACCGCATAGAAATTCAGCCAGCCCAACCGATTATTCTGGGTGCAGGCCTGTTTAATCTGGCAGAAGGAGTGGAAGCATTCAGAGAAATCGCCGGCTTGGCCAGTATTAATCCCAATGTCGTCGTCGATTTTTCTTTAGTCTATGAAGACAGCATGTAATAGCCCTTTAGCACAATCATGCAAGTAAAGCCGGAGCAACTACTTTCACAACTGAACAACCGTATCCCGGCTGTAATCTGGATTGCCGGAGACGAAACCTTACTGGTTCAGGAAAGTTGCGATGATCTCAGAAAGTTTGCCCAGGAACAGGGGTTTACAGAACGTGAAGTCTATACGATACAAACCAACTTTGACTGGGACATCCTGCTTGAGTCAGGCAACAGTCTGTCTCTATTTGCTGAAAAGAAACTGATTGAGCTGCGTTTAAATTCAGCCAAGCTTGATGATGCCGGAAAGAAAGCCCTGCATGGCTATCTGGAAAACCCCTCTGCAGATAATCTTCTGCTTATTTCGAGCCCAAAAATTGAAAAAGCGACAAGCAACGCCAAATGGTTCAAACAGATTGATGATCAGGCGTACATCGTTACAATCTGGCCTGTTAATGCCCAGAATCTTGCAGCCTGGGTAAGACAACGACTTGGCCGTTATAAACTGACTGCCGATCAACAAGCCATTGAAGTCCTTTGCCAACGTACCGAAGGAAATCTCTTAGCAACTGCGCAGGAAATTGATAAGCTCAGTATCCTTGCCGAAAGCCAGGAACTGGACGGCAGTATGGTTGCCCGTGCTGTTGCTGACAGTGCCCGCTTTAACGTCTTCAGCCTGATTGACACGACTCTGGGAGGCAATACCGCAAGAGCCCTGAATATCCTTTATCACCTAAAGGCAGAAAGCGAGGATCCGCTTAAAATTCTGAATTTTATTTGTCGCGAGTTACGCTCTCTTTGCCATATGGCCTTACTGATTGAAAATGGACAAAGTGTTAATGCTGCCATGCAAAGTGAAGGTGTCTGGCGCAATAAAATGGGGCCTGTCTCTATGGCCTTAAGCCAGCATTCACTGGCGCGACTGCAGGCTTTGTTAAACGATGCCAGTTTAATTGACCAGTCTGTGAAAGGTCTAAACAGGCTGAATACCTGGGATGAGCTTGCCCGCCTGATACTTACGCTCAGTAATAATAAATTAAGCCTGAGCGCCTGATTTTTTAATCCCGTTAATACCGAAAGGTATAGGTCGCTCGCAAGGATAGATCCGAGCCTGTCGATGTGAAGTTATTGTCTTTATCTCTATCCTGAGCGCCATAATTAAACACCAGAATAGCCTGCTGTCCTGCTTCGGGAATATAGACAAGACGACTATTAAAGCCGGCGGATTCAGAAACGTTGTCATATTGCATGTAATTGCTCCAGGACCAACGTGTATTTAACGAAAATTTTGCACGTAAATTAATTTGACGAACCTTAAAATCTCCGGCAGGCAGTTTGATTGAATTTTCATTATACGTAAGCCCAAACTCCATCTGGTTAGTGGGGCGCCAAGTGATACCAGAACGAAATTCCACATGATCTCCATTATAAAATTCACCCACCCAAAAGCTGGTACTTACTGATAGCTTGCGTTGACCGCCTGTATTCAGGAAAAAGCGCATTTCATTGAAGGTATAACTTCCTCTTGGAATAACCACTGACCTTGATCCATCAGCAGCACTGAAAATCGTAAAGTCATTCACCAACACTTCTTTTGCCTGCGTGAAGCGGGTGAAAAATCTGTCCCGGCTGCGATTAAATAATGACAGACGCAAACCAACATCCTGGGAGCTCAATTGATTATTCGATAACAGTTCTGCGCGATAACCATCAACAGTCAGATTAAAACTGGCCAGGTAGCTGCTGGCCGGCATGAGATGAGTATAACCGCTCTCGAGGGCAAAATCCTGAATGCCTGTCCTGCTGACAAAGCCCACTGCCGGATCAAAATTTTGTTCCACCTTTGTGTATATCGCAGTGCCGCGCCAACCGGTTCTGTTTGGGCTGGTAACTGCCAGACTATAGGCCAGATCGTCACCAGACTTACCCTCGGTATCGGTTTTTTGCAGCCAGGCATTAACTTCCAGGGTTTTGTTGTTTGCTAATTGCGAGTTTCGATAACGAAAATCGGTACCATACAGACTGCTATCGAGATTAGATTGTGGATCGCCATCCGTCAGCATGACGCCAAACTGCGATTCAGACAGCACGTTCATCACTGCCCTGCCAACAAAAATATCGGTGGCGTCAACGCCAGTCCTGATATCTTCATCCTGCGAAATTAATAATGATCCGACATTAAAATTTCCAACCCGGCCACTTAACTTGCCACCAACTTCGAGATCGACCGGTGCGCCATTGGCGCTTAATCCAATCGTGCGCGAAAAAAACGGACGGGCATTTTGCTGGGCAGCATTCGGTATTGCTGAAAAGCCGGTACCCCAATTATTGTCAAAGCCATAGTTTGCGATCTGACCAAATTCAAAAATATCTGAATCGCGCAGAAAGAAATCCCTTTTTTCAGGGAAAAAAAGCGAAAAACGCGTTAAATTAACCTGGCGGTCATCTACCTCTGCCGCAGAAAAATCCGTATTGAGTGTCAGTGCAGCATTTAATGAGGGGGTTACTTTGTAGAAAATATCCAGCGTTGGTTCAAAGTCTTCGTTGACTCCGGAGTCTGGCGTAGAACCATAGACTTTTTCCCGTCGCAAGGTGATGCCGGGAACAATATCGAGGCCCTTGCCCTGCTGGATACCGACAATGCCAGTAGCCACCCCGGACGTTCCGGGGTTCTGTTGCCTATCGCGCGACATCCAGGAAATACGTTCATCATTGCGTCTGATGATACGTTGAAAATTTATTCCCCAATCACTGTTTTCAGGATCAAATGACAGCGTCTGAAACGGAATACGCATCTCAGTAGTCCAGCCATCTTCACCAATTTCACTTTCGCCCTGCCAGATTCCCAACCAGTTACTTTCAGTTTCAGTTGGACTCTTGTAGATAGCGTCCCACCAGATGCCATTGGCACTGATTGCAAAACGGTATCCACTACGCCGATTTAAAAAAGGATCCAGTAAAAGAATAAAAACATCTTCCTGATTAACACCTCCATATTGTTCGAGTGACTGAGCAGTAATCAGACTCGGATCATCCTCAAACATCTTGGCACCGACATAGATAGCGTCTTCTGTATAAAAAATTCTTACTTCGGTTCGCTGCGATGGTTCAGCAAACTCAATCGGGGTTGTCTGATAGAAATCGCTTACCAGTCTGGCCTGCTGCCAGACAGCATCATCCAGCACACCATCAATGACTGGTTCTTCATCCAGCCTGATCATTTCAATACTTTTGGAGGATAATCCGGCAGTCGCTACATTTTCCTGGGCCCACAGCCCGCCAGATAATAAAAGCAATAATAAGGGGAATAACTTACAAGTCATTTGTTTGATAGTCATAATACGAAGTTTGATAAATCTACAGAAACCCTGGACCGATCAGGGTCAGTTTAAAAGCGCTTGTTTATCCGCATGATAAGAGGATCTGACTAGAGGCCCACTGGCAACATGTCGGAAACCCATCTCCTTGCCCAGCAGAGCATATTCTTCAAATTCATCAGGGTGAACGAAACGCTCAACAGCCAGATGATCCCGACTAGGCTGTAAATACTGACCCAGAGTAACCATATCTACCTGGTGTGCCGCCAGGTCTTGCATAACCTGAAGCACTTCTTCCCTGCTTTCACCAAGACCGAGCATGATGCCTGATTTAGTTAAGACCTTTGGCGCCATCTCCTTGTATTTTTTCAACAGATTCAGAGACCATTGATAATCAGAGCCAGGTCTAACTTTTTTATAAAGGCGTGGAATGGTTTCAAGGTTATGATTAAACACATCAGGTGTTGTACCAGTGAGGATTGCCAGAGCGACATCCATACGACCCCTGAAGTCCGGCACCAGAACTTCAATTTTAATACCAGGATTCAGACGCCGGGTTTCTGCAATACACCGGGAAAAATGCTCAGCACCACCGTCTCTTAAATCATCTCTATCTACCGAGGTAACCACGACATAATTCAATTGCATTTCAGCAATGGCCTCAGCCAGCTCGAGTGGTTCATTCTCCATCGGCGGATTGGGGCGTCCATGGGCTACATCGCAAAATGGGCAACGTCTGGTACAGATATCACCCAGAATCATAAAGGTCGCCGTACCACCGCTGAAACATTCCCCCAGATTTGGACAGGATGCTTCTTCACAGACAGAACTCAGCTTATGCTTTCTCAGCGTATTCTTGATATGTTCGACTTTTGCTGAAGAGCCCATCCGGACACGTATCCAATCCGGTTTACGTGGTAATTCAGTGGTCGGAATGACCTTGACGGGAATACGGGCGACTTTGTCAGCACCGCGTAATTTCTCACCCTGAACGACTTTTTTCAATTTAGTTGTCACTCAAATAAACCTTACAGTCTTACATTTTGCTATTCCGTAGTTTACAGGGTAAATAAGGAACAATTATTACGAATAAAAACAGCCGTGAATTATAGCAGCTTTGCCTGCAAAACATGGAGCAGTCTGTCCTGCGCAGATTGCAGCAAATCGCCTTCGGGCTTATCCAGCAGGTCAACGAGTTGAGTCGTTTGCAGACCAGCATAACCACAGGGGTTTATATAGGTGAAGGGAGTTAGATCCATATCAATATTAAAACTAAGGCCGTGATATGAGCATCCCTGTTTAATACGTAAACCCAAAGCTGCAATTTTTTTGTCATCAACATAAACACCCGGTGCGCGTGCTCTTGTTGTGCCTTCTATACCAAAAGATGCCAGTACTGAAATAATAGAGTTCTCAATCAGATCGACCAGATGTCTGATACCAAATTTGTTTCTGCGCACATCAATCAATAAATAGACAATCAGTTGACCAGGGCCATGGTAAGTCACCTGTCCACCCCGGTCAGACTTTACTATCGGAATATTATGCGCATCCAGAATGTGTTCCTGCTTTCCGGCCTGCCCCAGCGTAAAAACAGGCTCATGCTGCAAGACCCATAATTCATCTACAGTGGAAGCATTTCTGTTAAGTGTAAATTCAAGCATATCCTGCCAGACACGCTCATAGGGTTGCAGACCCAAGAAACGTAATTTGCAGTGTTCTGCTTCAAGAACCTGTTGCATGTTATTCACAACAATTACAAGACCATGGAAACCCGACCGCTAGCCTTCAAATCATCAAACAAGGCCTGCAATTGCTGGACACCCGTGGCGTAAATAATGACATTCACTGCCAGGTAGTTTTTATTGCGGCTGGGACGAAAACTGATATTTTCATCTCTTAAATCCGGCGCATGACGCCGGATAATGTCGAGAATGACGTCACTGAAATCATCGGTATTTCTACCCATGACCTTAACGGGATATTCACAGGGAAACTCTATGCTTACCGAGTCTTCTTCTATATATATCGTATCCACAAGCTTTCAGATTGCGCTAACTAAAAAGACTCATAAAGAATAAAGTCAGCCAGTCCATGATACGTTTGATCAGACTGCCCTTCTCGACAGTCTGCATCGCGATGACTTCACCCTGATAGTAAATCTGATCTTCAAAGCTGATAGTTACCTGTCCCAGAACATCACCGGCATTAATTGGCGCTCTCAGCGTTTCTTCAATCTCCAGCTCCGTTACCAGCTCATCACCGCTGTTATTTGGAATAGTGATAAAGACCTGGTCCTGCACGCCAACTTCAACTGAATTGGTTCTGCCTGACCAGACTTCTTCACTGGACAACACCTGATTGCCGCTAAAGAGTTCGTAGGTTTCATAGAAACGAAAGCCGTAGGTTAATAGTTTTTGTGCCTCGATAGCCCGCGCATTGGTACTGTCTGTTCCCATGACAACAGCAATCAACCGCATACCGTCTCGGGTAGCGGATGCGACCAGGCAATAACCTGCATCATCGGTAAAACCTGTTTTCATGCCATCGACATTTCTGTCCTGAAACAGCAAGGTATTTCGATTTGGCTGCCGGATACCGTTGTAGGTGAATTCAGGGACACTGTAGATTTCGTAATTTTCCGGAAAGCGTTCAATCAGAGCCTGGGAAAGAATTGCCAGATCCCTGGCTGACATGACATGCTGGTCTTGCGGCAAACCGGTAGCATTAAGGAAATATGAATTTTGCAGCCCCAGTAACTCGGCATGCTGATTCATCATATCGGCAAAGGCTTCTTCACTGCCAGCAACATGCTCAGCCAGCGCAACACTGGCATCATTACCTGACTGTACGACCATGCCGTAAATAAGATCTTCCAAACGCACTGTGGTGCCTTCCTGGATGAACATTTTGGAACCTTCCATCTGCCAGGCTTTGACACTGATATAAACCTCATCATCCAGCGATATATTGCCGTATTGCAGCTCGTTGGCAATCACATAATCCGTCATGATTTTAGTCAGGCTGGCAGGCGGCAGAGGAACATCGGCATTGGATTCGACCAGAATATCACCTGTTGTTGCATCCATCAGCACATAAGACGTTGCCGCAATATCCGGCGCTCTGGGAATAATTCTGCTTTGCTGGGCCAATACAGTGCTGGAACTGAAAGCAAGCATCAGCAAACACAGCAATCCGCACCAATAGGCACACCAAGTATTTCCGGTATGAAATGTTTTATTCATAAGCTGTCTGTTTGTTAATGCAGTTGTCACAGTTATCGCTTGCATTGTTTTCCTCAAATGTCGCATATTAATCTGACTTTTTTATGGCAAAAACAGGCCTTTTTACTGCCGCACCCTGAAGGGGGTGCCCAGACCTGCCTCTATAAAACTTTGAATTAAACTATCCAGTTGAATTGTCTCATTTAGCGGCCCTAAACGCACACGATGCAGAACGTTATTTGTGCCCTGGTTAACATCACTGCGGATAAAAGCCGGTATTTCAGTTAAGGTTCTTACATTATTTAACAAGTTCTCTGCACTTTGCAGGTTACTAAAAGCACCTAGTTGTAAATAATCCTGCCCGGCATTGTCTTCTATACGCTGTCTCTCAGCTGCTATTTCTTCCTGATCTACTGAACTGTCATCGGTATTGTTGGATGCCAGCACCATTGGCATCTCCTCACTCTCAGGTGCCACATCCAGCCAAGGCGTCAAGGCTTCAACATGGACTCTTGCTGTGCCTATGTCAGCATAATCCAGCTTGGCAGCAGCCGCATAGGATAAATCTATAATCCTGTTATCATGAAAAGGCCCGCGATCATTAACCCTGACAACAACACTTTTGCCATTATCCAGATTCGTTACTTTCACAAAACTGGGAATCGGCAAGCTTTTATGCGCAGCGGTAAAGCTGAACATATCGTAGATTTCACCATTAGAAGTCAGATGACCATGAAATTTACGCCCATACCAGGATGCCCGGCCACTTTCCTGATAACCAACCTCACTGTCCATGACGGTATAGCTGAGTCCGTTAACTTCATAGGGACTCTTGTTCCCTGCCAGGGTTCTGGTGACAGGCTGTGGAATAACTTCCGGAATTGAGTCGACATCAATAGGCTCCAGTATGGGGCTGTCATACTCCATATCGTAACGGCCTGCATTGGAAGTTGTGGGAGGAGCGGATACGCAGGCTGTTAATGTAACAGCCAGGAAAGAAATAAGAATCAGCTTGTATTTATTTTGCTCTGCCATAGGGCCGCTAATAATTATTTTCCTTATAAAAACTATTCAAAGTAAACTAGTCAGCGTAACGAAACGCTGTTTTACCATGACTGTGGATCGACATCAGAATGCCAAATCCCAGCATCAAAGTAACAATTGATGTCCCGCCCAGACTAACCATGGGCAGAGGCACACCCACTACCGGCAAAATCCCACTGACCATGCCGATATTAACAAAAACATAAACGAAAAATGTCAGCGTGATACTACCGGCAAGCAAACGAGTAAACATGTCGCTGGAAACTCCTGCGATATAAAGACCTCTGGCTATGATAGCCAGGTAAAGCAGCAAGAGAAACAGAACACCTGCTAAGCCAAATTCTTCAGCCAGCACTGCAACAATGAAGTCCGTTTGACCTTCCGGTAAAAAGTCCAGTCTAGATTGGACTCCGTTCAACCAACCCTTGCCATACAATCCGCCGGAACCGATGGCTGTTTTTGACTGAATAATATTCCAGCCGGTTCCCAAAGGATCCTTTTCCGGATTCAGAAAAGTCAAAATGCGCTGTTGCTGGTAATCCTTTAAATAAAAAATCCACATGGCAGGAATAGATAAAACTCCCACGCCTAATGATGAACCCACCAGTTTCCAGCTGATGCCGGACAGTAATAAAACAAATATTCCGGATACCGCAATCAGCAAGGCCGTCCCTAAATCCGGCTGCATGGCAATCAGCACAGCAGGCAATCCCAGCAAGACCAAAGACCAGAATATATGTTTAAAACGTGGTGGAATTGCTCTTCTTGAAAAATACGCGGCGAGGGTCAAAGGCAAAACAATTTTCATAATCTCTGAGGGCTGGAAGCGCGGCAGGCCAGGTAAGTCAAGCCAGCGCTGCGCACCATTCGAAGTTGCCCCGAAAAATAAAACAGCAACCAACAGACTCAAACTACCCAGGTACATCAAGGGTGCCCAGCGTCGCATAACCCTGACATCAACCTGGGCAACAATGAACATCACAGTGAAAGCCAAGGCTATGAAAATAACCTGACGCCGCATCTCTGCCTGATTTCCATCAGTTGCACTGTATAAAACCAGTAAGCCAAACGCAGTCAGTACCACCAAAGCAAACAACAAAGGCAAATCCAGGTTGAGCTTTTCCCAGATACTCTGGCGTTTTTCCAGATTATTAAAGTCGCCGCTAAGCTGCCTGATAAAAGTAGAAGAGCTCACAATTGTTCCTGTACAGTCTCAATAGCGCTTAGTTGCAGATCAGGTTCAGGTGCTTCCGGTAAAAACTCTTGTTTTACTTCGCCAAACTCATCCAGTAAATACGCGTCCAGGACTTTTTTGGCTATGGGTCCAGCCACGCCACTGCCACCTACGCCATGTTCAACAAATACTGCAATTGCGATTGCAGGATTTTCCACCGGCGCAAAAGAAATAAACAAGGCATGGTCTCTATACTGCTCCGGCACCTCGGCATCATTATCAAAATCTGCGGCCATGCCAACGACCTGAGCAGTTCCTGATTTCCCTGCCATGTGATAAGGCATTTTTTCAAGCATGGAAATATAGGGATAGGCTGTCCCGTTATTGCGGTAGCCGCCATCATCCTTATGGACAACATCCTGCATGGCCTGATGAATAAAGTTCCAGTCATCAGGATTTTGTAAAGTCACATCCGGAATAGCACTTTCATGCTGAATATCCTGGTTTAATAAGCCCACCCTCTTGAGCAGAATGGGTTGCTGCCAATGCCCTTTGTTTGCCAATACCATGGTTGCCGTTGCCAGCTGTAATGGCGTGGCTTCGGTATAACCCTGCCCAATAGCAGAATTCAGTGTCTCACCGGGATACCAGGGCTGCCCTAAGGTTTCCATTTTCCAGGTTCTGGACGGCAAGGTTCCCGGGTTGGCCTGAGAAATATCGACGCTGGTATTTTGGCCAAAACCAAATTTGGCCATGAATTCAGCCATCCGGTCTATACCCAAATCCACCGCCATATCCCAAAAATAAATATCACAGGACTGATAAATAGCCTTGGCCAGATTCACCTGATCATGACCGGTTTCTGTAAGCCACCAGGTCCAGTCATGATAAATATGGCTGTCACCTTCCAGACGAAAATAGCCTGGATCCCGGACCTGATAATCTCTAGTTCTTACACCAAAATCGAGACCAGCCAGACCAATAAAAGGTTTTACCGTTGAGCCGGGAGCATATTTAGCCAAAGCCCGATTAAACAATGGTGTCTCAATCGGATCATTCAGTGCTGTATATTCCGACTGACTGATGCCGCCAACAAAAAGATTAGGATCAAACGCCGGCTTACTGACCATGGCAAGAACGCCACCGGTTGCCACATCCAAAGCGACCACTCCACCTCGGTAATCTCCCAGTGCATCCCAGGCTGCCAGCTGTAATTGGCTATCCAGATGCAAGACCAGATTTTCACCGGGAACCGGATCAATGCGGTCGAGCACGTTCATAATCTGGCCACGGGCATTCTTTTCTACGGTTTCATAACCTACCTGTCCATGCAGCAGAGATTCATAAAAGCGTTCTACCCCTGTTTTACCAATCTGATGAGTGCCACGGTATTGTTCGGCATTCAAATTACGTAATTCTTCTTCGGTAATACTGCTAAGATAACCCAGGGCATGCGCTATCGGCGCACCCAGAGGATAAGATCTGACCAACTGCGCTTCAACCTGAAAACCGGGAAGCCGAAACTGGTTAACTGCCAGGCGGGCAATCTCTTCTTCACTTAAGGCATAAGCCAAGGGCACCGAAGAAAATGGTACGCCGCGTCGACGTAAACGCTGTTTGAATGCTTCAACTTCCTGCTCAGGCAGCTCAATCAGGTTTTGAATCAGGTTGATGCTGGCATCCATATCCCTGACGTTTTCCTGAATTACCGTTAAGTTAAAGCTGGGCTTGTTATCGGCGAGTAAAACGCCATTACGATCATAGATTAGCCCACGGGTTGGCGCGATGGCCTGACTATAGATTCGGTTGCTATCCGAAACTGTCGAGTAATACTCGTGTTGATAAACTTGCAGATAGATAAGTCTTGCTATGAGAAGTGCAATCAGAAAAGTTGCAATACTGGCGCCGATAAGTAAGCGGGACAGAAAAATCCGCCTTTCCTGAGTATGATCTTTCAGGGTGATATCGTTAACCATTTATAGTGATAACACCTATATTCAGGCTTTTAGCCAAGCCAACGTTAAGTATTTATGACAACAATGTGGAGAATATACGCCCAGCTTCTGAATGTCCAAAATTTAGAACACAAAATCGCCGAAAAATTCCATCAATTAAATAACTTAGAGAGTAAAAAGAAAGAATTTATCAATAAAAGGCCGTAACTGGACTTATTCACTGGCAATTGACATCGTTGCCTCATCGTCTGCATCCCAGCCACCACCTAAAGCCTGGTAGAAGCCAACCATAGAATTAAGCTGCTGAATCTTGTTGTTCAATAGGACTGTACGTTGAAAAAACAACGTATTTTGCGCGGTCAGAACAGTCTGGTAATCGGCAACACCCTCCGCATAACGTACCTCTGCCAGCCGGAATGACTCCTCCGCCTGCGCCAGTTGTCGCGCTGCTACCACTCCCAACTCCTGCAGTAACTGAATATTACTCAACAGGACTTCAATTTCGTTAAAGGCACTGATAACGGATTCACGATAGTTATTCAGACTGTTTTCCAGAGCCAGCCTGTTTTGTTCAAGCCCGCGTCTACGCGCACCGTTATCCAGCAAGAGCTGACTTAGATCAGTGCCGATATTGATCACCGTATCCGGCGACGAAATTAATTCACTAAGCGAAGTACTTGAAGCATTGGCGCTACCCGTTAAAGAAATGGATGGAAAGAAGTTTAGTCGGCTTAACTCTACCTGCACTGCCGCTCTTTGTAGTTCAGCTTCTGCCTGTACCAGATCAGGACGTCGACGTAACAATTCAGATGGAATGCCCGGCCGCAAAACAGGTACCAGTATGTTTTCCAGTGTATTTCCGTTGATATCAAATTCCTGCACTGAAATGCCCAACAGCAGTGCCAGTGACGCCAGAGCAGATAACTCATTCTGTTGCAGACTGCGAATATTTGCGCGCTGCTGTTGTATGGCGATTTGCTGTTGCAAAGCATCAATGGGAACAGCAACACCGGCATCAACCCTGGCCTGGGTAATCTCCCCTATTGCCTCGGCATTGGCCAGGTTTTGCTGGGCTGCCAGAATCTGATCACGGATCAGTAAAACCTGGAAATAAGTTGAGGCAGCCGTTCCAAGCGTGTTCAATGCGGTATTGGCTACCTGAGCACGACGCGACTGATAATCAGCGAAAGCCCCCTCAAAAGTCCCAGGTCTGCTGAGAATGTCGTTATAGGTAAAGGACCCGGTCAGATCAACCGGACTGTTAGGGTTATTATCCAGTTCGGAAGCACCCAAATTATCGGTGTAAAGCGCGCCTGTGCCTATCCTGACAGCAGGTATCGGCAATAAATTAAAGCCGGCTTCGCGCAAGGCAATTTGTGCTGCTTCCAGATTGCGCCGATTATTTTGCAGATCAAGATTGTTCTGTCTGACCGACTGTACAATCGTATTCAGCTCATCATCCTGAAAACTTTCCCACCAGACCAGAGCTGGCCAGACTTCCGCCCCCTCAACCTGTGGACCGACCCAGTTTTCAGGGACATCAGTATCCAGAATCTCTGGCACCTCGACAGACACACAGCCACTTAAGCCGAAAACCACTAAAACGATTAACAAATTAACTTTCATACCGACAACAGTAAGTTTTACTTTTAATAAATTATTCATTAGCCAGCGCTACCACCGGATCAAGCCTGGATGCCTTTCTGGCTGGCGCAAAACCAAAAATTAATCCGGTGGTCACTGAACAGGTAAAGGCCAGCAACATTGGAGTGCTGGAAAAATAAATGGCAACGTCAAAACGCTGCAATACAAGACCTATTGTTATGCCTAAAACAATACCAATAACACCACCAAAGCAGGAAACCACTATGGCTTCTGATAAAAACTGCGACAGAATATCGCTCTGTCTTGCACCGGTTGCCATGCGCACACCGATTTCCCGCGTGCGTTCTGTCACGGAGACCAGCATGATGTTCATGACGCCGATACCACCAACAAGCAGAGAAATGGCCGCGACTGAACCCAGTAAAAGGGTGAACGTTTCCTGCGATTCAGAAGCGGATTCCAGCATGGAAGTATTCTGGAACATTCTCATATCCTGCGTACCATGTAGGGCCGTCAGATATTCAAGTATGTTTTGTTCAGTCTGGTCAATTTGTTCAACATCATCAATTAACACCCTGATTTCATCAGCCTCGTTCTTGCCAAATACCCGGACAGCCCCGGTTTTAAATGGAATATAGATGGAATCATCCGGATTATTAAAACCCTGCGCGCCTTTTGAAGTCAGGATACCGATGACCTGAAACGGAATATTGCCTATCAGAATATACTCGCCAAGCGGATCCTGACCATCCGGAAACAGATCTGCTCTGGCCTCAGAACCCAGTACGGCAACACTGGCAATATCGTCACTGTCTGCATTGGTGAAAAATACGCCCTGGGCCAGTGGCCATGATTCCACCTCAGGCATATCACCCGTCGTTGCCACAACAGAGGTCTGGGTGTCATTGCGGCCAAAGCGGACATTGGAGTTGCGATTTTGCATTTGTGGAATAGCAGCCACAATATTCGGGATATTCGCACCTACGGCAGCGGCATCTTCCAATGTCAGGGTTGATGGCATACTGCGGAATGAGCCTGGCAAACGCTCGGGTCTCACTGTCACCACATTGGTTCCCAGCTGGTTCATGATCTGAATGATTTCCTGTTGTGCACCTTCACCGATAGCCAGCATGGCAACGACTGAGGAAACACCAATAACAATCCCAAGCAGGGTCAGCATGGTACGGAAGATATTTGCCTTGAGTGAACGTAATGCCATACGGATGGCTTCACCGGTGCCGGTCAATATTGACGATGCCTTACGGCTCATGAAAAGTTCACGTAATTTGGCATTATTTTTTGGATCAATATTAGCTGCTTTCGGACCGGAATCGCTGACGATCTCTCCATCGCGAAACTCAATAATCCGGTCAGCGTGTGCCGCAACCTCCTGATCATGTGTAATCAGTATGACGGTGTGTCCTTTGGAGGCCAGATCTTCCAGCAGCTCCATGACTTCTATGCCGCTTTGTGTATCCAGAGCCCCCGTCGGTTCATCAGCCAGAATAACATTGCCGCCATTCATCATTGCCCTGGCAATCGACACCCTTTGCTGCTGACCACCTGACAACTGGGAAGGTCTATGATCCATTCGCTCACCAAGTCCCAGAGCACTTAATAATGACTCGGCGCGTATCTCGCGTTCATGGGCACTCATGCCTGCATAAACTGCCGGCACCTGAACATTTTCCAGTGCAGACTCTGAACCCAGAAGATTGTAGCTTTGGAAAACGAAGCCAAAGGCTTCCCGGCGCAGCCAGGCAAGGCCATCAGCATCAAAGCTTTCAATATCCCTGCCGGCAAACAGATACTTGCCTGCCGTCGGGCGATCCAGGCAACCCAAAATATTCATTAAGGTCGATTTACCGGAACCCGATTGCCCAACAATGGCGAGGAACTCACCAGGATAAATTTTTAAATCAACACCACGTAAAGCACGCACTTCAACACCGCCACCAGTGGTGAAAATGCGCACGACACCTTGCAGCTCTATAAGGGGAATTGCCGTTGCTGTTGCCGGGGCAACAACATCAGTTTCGGCTTGCCTGCCAGGTTCTGAACCCTCGGCTGAATAAAGCAAAGAAGTGCTCATTTAGCTAGCGCCTCCCGGGTATACCCAAAGCACTTCTTAATTGATCACGGTCTATGCCATTGACATTACCCTGTACAACACCGGAAACAACCAGCTCTCCTACCTGTAATCCAGAGATAACTTCAGCAGCAACGCGACTGGTCAAGCCGACTATGATCTCTCTTTCCTCAAAGGAACCATCATTCAACTGCACCTGAACTGTTGCAAGCTGTGTTGTCCCTGCCCTGTTTCCAGCAGGCCGTTGTCTGCCGGCATTAAACGCTGACCCGGCGCCATCCTGAATAACGCCGCCACGGGCTCCGGCAAAGGGGCCTTGCCGCCCGCCTGCATTCGCCATGATGTCATTAAAGCCTGACCCGGCAGAGGCCGGACCGTTATCCAGAAAAGTTAAGGCGCCTATTGGAACTGTTAATACATCTCTGGCGGCAGAAGTGACGAAATAAACCTGTGCCGTCATTTCAGGTAGTAACGCGCCGTCAATATTTTCTATATCAAACAGCCCAGTATAGAGCACAACATTATTGGTGATAGTGGGTTGTGGCAATATTTGTCTCAAGGTGCTGTTCCAGCGACGATTACCTCCGCCAAGCGTTGTAAAATAAATCTCCATGCCGTTCTTGAGACTGCCGATATCAGCTTCAGAGATTTCCGCCTCAACTGACATCTTGGTTAAGTCTGCGATAGTAAGGATGGTTGGCGCCTGTTGCACAGCATTCAGTGTACGTCCCTCAGTCATCGCTACTGAAACTACCGTTCCAGAAATTGGCGCTACAATGCGGGTAAATGCAAGTTCCTGCTCTTCAATATCCAGATTGGCCCGGCTCTGGTCTATCTGACGCTGTGCCTGAGTCAGATTAGCCTGGGCTGCCGCCAGTTGATTCATGGCATTATCAAAATCCAGTTGACTGGTCGCATCAGCAGCCATTAAACGACGCTGCCGGTCAGCATTCGCCTGAGCCAGTTCCAATGCTGAAATTCTGGATTCCAGCTGCGCTTCCTGACCCGCTAAATTTGCACGACTCGACTCGACACGTTGCTCCTGCTGATTGGCATAAATTTCAGCCAGCAACTGACCTTCCTCAACCAGATCGCCGGCCTCAACATATAGTCTCAGCAATTGACCTGAAACCTGGGCACCAACTTCAACGGTTTCAAAAGGTTTCAAACTGCCTGTAGCGGCAATCGTATTTTCAATATCGCCAATTCTAACCGGTGTTAACAAAGGCTGAGTCTCAACAACATCGTCATCCCTGTTTAACCAGTAGTAGCTGCCTGCTGCGACAAATACAATGAAAACCACTAGACCGACAACGCCTTTTTTACCCTTTTTTCTAGCTGCGGGTATAAAGCTTTCTCCTGTTTTACTGTCTTGTTCGGAACTCATATTTTTCCTTTAAAAATAGCCTGTTAGCGATATCTAACTAAAGCCTATTGCTTAAGAGTTGCTAAGAATACACCTGTAATAATGGAAATAAAGAGAAATCTTCTCTCTGTAAATATAGCTTTAACGGCTGACAACGAGAAAAGTTTACCTTAGGAGTGAAAAGGAGCAATCTAGTTTTGACAAATACTGACCAGTTTTTCCAGCGCCTGTGATGCTTTGCCACTATCTATCGATTCTGTCGCCATCTGCACCCCGGCCTGCAAATCCGAAACTTTATCCGATACCAACAAAGCGGCAGCCGTGCCAAACAAAACGATATCCCGGTAAGCATCTTTTTCACCCTTTAATAGGGACTCTAGACGCTCAGCATTATAAGCAGCATCGCCGCCTTTAAGTTGTTCCAGTGTTGCCTGCGGCAAGCCTGCATCCGCAGGACCAATATTCAACTCTTTTATGCTCTTACCATTTACTTCACAAATATAATTCTGGCCGGTGGTGCTTAATTCATCCAGACCATCTGCGCCATGCACCACCCAGGCTTTTTCACAGCCTAACCTGGCCAGCACTTCAGCCATGGGTTTAACCCAATCCTTGCTATACACACCCAACAGATAACGTTTTACACCGGCAGGATTACACAGGGGACCTAAAATGTTAAACATGGTACGTATACCAAGTTCCACTCGCACCGGACCCACATATTTAAATGAACTGTGATGCCGTGGCGCCAGCATAAAGCCGATATTTGCCTCAGCGATAGCCTGCTCAATTTTTTCCATTGGCGCTTCAAGATCAAGACCTAGTGCAGACAGCACATCTGAAGCGCCCGATTTGGATGACAGTGCACGATTGCCATGTTTGGCTACAGGAACACCGCAACCAGCCACAACGATGGCTGTTGCCGTAGAAATATTCAAGGTGCCTGAACCATCACCACCCGTGCCAACAATATCGATAGCATTATCCGGCGCCTTAACCGGCAGGGCTTTGGCACGAATAATTTTTACTGCCGCACTAAGCTCATCAACATTTTCTCCGCGCATACGCAGCGCGACCAGAAAGCCGGCAATTTGGGCAGGCGTTGCACCACCACTCATAATAATTTCAAACGCTTCGCAGGCTTCATCAAAGCTCAGCACTTTGGCATCACTGACTTTGGCTATGAAGGGTTTTAAGGCTGTTAGAGGCTCAGTCATTTTATTCACTCAGGTTTTATTTTTACGCTCAACTGCCAGCAGGGTGTTCTGCATAAGCGACGCAATGGTCATCGGCCCGACCCCGCCCGGAACCGGCGTAATAAAACTGCATTTATCTTTTACATTATCAAAGTCCACATCGCCTTTCAGCGCAAAACCTTTTGGCTTGCTGGCATCCGGTACGCGTGTTGTCCCAACATCAATAACCACTGCACCCTGTTTGACCATGTCTGCTTTGACAAACTCAGGCTTACCGATAGCAACGATTAAAATATCGGCACTGGCGCAAATTTCACGCATATTTTGCGTGCGACTGTGCACCATGGTCACGGTGCAGTTTCCTGGCTCGGCATTACGCGACATCAAAATTGACATAGGGGTACCAACAATATTACTGCGCCCGACCACAACACAATGTTTACCTGAGGTAGTAATGTTGTTGCGTTTTAATAATTCCAGAATGCCATTCGGTGTTGCCGAAATGTAAGTCGGTAACCCCAGCATCATGCGTCCGAGATTTTCCGGGTGGAAGCCATCAACATCTTTTTCGGGATTGATGGCTTCAGTGACTTTGTCTTCATCAATATGTGCGGGCAAGGGAACCTGTACGATAAAGCCATCTATGTCATCATTGTTATTCAGCTCATCGACTTTTTGCAGCAATTCAGCTTCAGTGGTTTCTTCCGGTAACGCAATCAGCGTTGAATCAAAACCCAGTTGCTCACAGGTACGCACCTTATTATTGACATAGGTATGACTGCCACCATCATCGCCAACGATAACGGCGGCCAGATGCGGCACCTTGCCATTGACGGCTTTAATGGCAGCAACTTTTTCAGCAATTTCAGCTTTTAATTGTTCAGATGTTGCCTTGCCATCCAGTAACTGCATGTTGCCCCCGTAACAATAAGAAAAGCAGGAATTCTAACCGATCAGCTTAAACGATCACAGAAAAAAGCCGGGGGCTGTGGTATTTACAATTTCCAGAATTGTCGCTCGGGTTTGCGCATTAAGATGAGCGTATTCCGTCTGATCCGTGTCGGCTGTCAGTACCTGTTGAATGGCCTGAACAATGTAGTTGTGCAAGGCTTCAGGCAAAGCAGCAAAAGCATCCGAATAAATCAGATAACTCAGCGGGTATTTGAACACGCGGGAGTTTAAATCCAGATCCCTCAGGGAGCGGCTGTTGTTATCAAAAGGTCCCAGACTCTGAAAATATTTAGTAAAACCCGACAGTCCCTGAATACGATCCCCCAAAGGTGCCTCGTTCTTCATAAAAAGCACATCAACAACCGGCTGCGCCAGTTCCGCGACTTTTTCCGTGCTGACATTGCCTGCTTCTGCCAATAACTGACGATAATCCCATGCTGCCTTGGTCATGGTGTTTTGTACTTCGATCTGATGCTGAATCACCAGCAAGGCAACAATGTCGCTATGCTCTGTTAGATACGGAGCCGTGTTAAACATAGTACTCAAATCCGTTTTATTCCCATTAGCCAGCAAATCTAATTCACTGACAGATCTGGCCCGGCCTTCAAACATGAGGTTGCCCATAGTCTCCTGCTCGCCATGCAAACCAGTGACATACCAGCCACCCCAGCGCTGCCTTAAAGGTGTGCTGTCCTGCATAATCACACTGACTTCATGTGATGCAATCTCACCGTTACTGTCTACCAGTCTTGAACTGGTCATAAAACGTGGCGTACCGCCCCCCGTATTACTCATCGTGTCATGGCAGCGTAAACACCGGCTGGTCTCATGTTCCAGAACCAGGGGCCTTTCAACATTCTGTGGCACATCGAAAAATACCGGCCCCAGAAGCGGATCCATTGCTGCTACTTCCAGGCTATTGGTTTCCGGTACATAGCCCACATAAACCTCATCATTAAAATAAATCGCACGCGGCGTGTCAGGCGAGACAAAGCGGCTTTTACGGGCAGTTTTGGAAAAAACCAGTAATTGAGAAGAATCATCTATATTAAGCAGAGCAAGCAAAGACTCCAGATAACCACGCTCACCACGATGTTCAAGCTGCACCCTGCCTGCGGCAATATCGGCGAATAACTGACTGACGGCATCGCTGGTTTCCGCATCGGTGTAATTCATCACAGGATAGTCCCTGTCATAGGGGATCTGTGCGACAGCAAATAGCGGAACAAACGATAAAATGAATAATAAGTTTCTAGTTAGCCCAAGCATTACCTGTAACCTTTTTTAAATACACTAACTCGAAAGATTATACAAAATTAATGATTTATTGCTTGTTTAAGAACTTATACTTCTTCACCCTTTGACTTAAATTAAGCCCCTAAAACTGCTAGAATCGCCGCCTTTATCAGCACCTATCCAGTTTAACTGCCACAACAGACCCGGCTATGACTCAAGCTTCTGACATTCAAATTGCCCAGGCTGCAATAAGCGGGCCCATCGTCGATATAGGCGCTAAACTGGATATCCCTGTAACTGCATTGCGTCAATATGGCCCTGATAAAGCCAAGCTGGACTACGATTTTATTAAGTCAGTACAAGATAACACAGACGGGAAACTGATCCTGGTCACAGCAATCTCTCCTACGCCTGCCGGAGAAGGCAAGACCACCACCACTGTTGGTCTGGGCGATGCCCTGAGCCGAATAGGTAAACGTACAGCTATCTGTTTGCGTGAACCCAGTCTCGGGCCCTGCTTCGGCATGAAGGGGGGCGCTGCCGGGGGTGGCTTTTCACAAGTGGTGCCGATGGAAGATATCAACCTACACTTTACCGGCGACTTTCATGCCATCGGTGCTGCCCATAATTTACTCGCCGCCATGATTGATAATCATATCCACTGGTCAAACGAACTGGGCATCGACAGTCGTCGTATCACCTGGCGCCGGGTAGTCGACATGAATGATCGTGCGCTGCGCGATATTGCTCTGGGTTTGGGTGGACCAGGTAATGGATTTCCACGGCAAAGTGGCTTTGATATCACCGTTGCATCCGAAATCATGGCAATACTCTGTCTGGCCACTGATCTTGAAGATCTACAAAAGCGCCTGGCTAAAATTGTCATCGGTACCACACGTGACCTGCAGCCTGTCACTGCCAGAGACCTCAAAGCCGATGGCGCGATGACGGCCTTGCTGAAAGATGCACTGATTCCCAACCTGGTGCAAACCTTGGAAGCAACGCCGGCATTTGTCCATGGTGGTCCTTTCGGTAATATCGCGCATGGCTGCAACTCTGTGATGGCAACCAGTACGGCTTTGAAACTGGCCGACTATGTGGTGACGGAAGCAGGCTTTGGCGCAGACCTGGGTGCTGAGAAGTTTTTTGACATCAAATGCCGCAAAGCCGGTTTAAAGCCAGCCGTTGCCGTCATCGTCGCCACGGTCCGTGCACTGAAAATGCATGGCGGGCTGGCAAAAGACAAACTTAGTTCTGAAGATTTGCAAGCATTACAAAAAGGTCTCTCTAACCTGGAACGGCATGTGAATAATGTGCGCAAGTTTGGCGTGCCTGTTACTGTTGCGATTAACCATTTTGACGCTGATACCGATGCTGAAATCAGTCTGATCCGTGAATGTTGTGAGAATCTGAACCTGAGTGTGTTTGAATGTACCCATTGGTCGCAGGGCGGAGCTGGAGCAAGTGCCTTGGCAGAAGCGGTAGTGGATTTGGCTGAGAACGATACCTCCGATTTTCGTTATTTATATGATAATGATTTAACACTCTGGCAAAAGGCCCAATGTATTGCCCGTGAAATTTATGGGGCCTCCGACATCGTTGCAGACATGAAAGTACGCCGGCAGTTTGATGCTTATCAGGAGCAATATCCTGACTTTCCAATCTGCATGGCCAAGACCCAATACAGTTTTTCTACCGATCCTTTATTGATGGGAGCCCCCAGTAATCATGTGGTGCCGATTCGGGAATTACGCCTTGCCGCCGGGGCCGAATTTATTGTTGCTGTCTGTGGCGATATCATGATCATGCCGGGCTTACCGAAAGTTCCCTCCGCTGAAAATATTTCAGTCAACGCGGAAGGACAAATACAAGGATTGTTTTAGCAAGAATTTATATTATTTAAGCAAATTACTGAGAATTAATTTTGAGCAAAAGAAATATACTGGTTACCAACGCCCTGCCTTATGCCAATGGCCCTATCCATTTGGGGCATTTGCTGGGTTACATTCAGGCTGATATCTGGGTGCGTTTTCAGCGTATGCAGGGTAATAACTGCAGTTATGTCTGTGCAGACGATGCCCACGGTACCGGCATTATGCTGAGTGCAGAAAAAGCCGGCATATCACCGGAAGAATTCATTGATGCGGTCAATCTGGAACATCAACGTGACTTTGCTGATTTTCTGGTGGATTTCGATATTTACCACAGCACTCACTCTGAGGAAAACAAAACATTTTCCTCCTTGATTTATGAGCGTTGCAAAGCTAACGGACATATCAGTGAACGCAAGATCACTCAACTCTATGATCCAGAAAAAGGTTTGTTTTTATCTGATCGTTTTATTAAAGGTCAGTGCCCGAAATGTAAAGCTGAAGATCAGTACGGTGATAACTGTGAAGTCTGTAGTTCTACCTATAATGCGACCGATTTAATCAATCCGCGTTCAACCATTTCCGGCGCAACACCAATAGAAAAAGAATCCACACATTTTTTCTTTAAGCTGCCGGATTTTTCTGACTTTCTGAAAGAATGGACCCGCAGCGGCACCCTGCCCACATCTGTTGCCAACAAACTGGCCGAATGGCTGGATAGTGGCTTGCAGGAATGGGATATCAGCCGTGATGCCCCCTATTTCGGTTTTGAAATTCCGGGGGAACCCGGCAAATATTTTTATGTCTGGCTGGATGCCCCAATCGGGTATATGGCCAGCTTCAAGAAACTCTGCGACAGTCGTACTGATCTGAATTTTGATGACTACTGGAGCAAAGACGCCAAGTCTGAGCTCTGGCATTTTATCGGCAAGGACATTATTAATTTTCATGCCCTGTTCTGGCCCGCCATGTTACTGACCTCAGACTTCAGAACACCAACCGGTATTTCGGTTAATGGTTTTCTGACCGTCAATGGGCAAAAGATGTCGAAATCACGCGGCACTTTTATTATGGCTGAAACCTATAAACAGTTTCTTGATCCGGAATATTTACGCTATTACTTTGCCGCCAAGCTTGGCAGCAGTCCTGACGATCTGGATTTAAATCTGGACGATTTTGTACAGAGAGTAAATTCGGATGTCGTTGGCAAAGTCGTCAATATTGCCAGCCGCTGTGCAGGTTTTATCAACAAAGGATTTGCTGGCAAATTGTCTGTACAAGACTCAGAACCCGAATTGACTGCGGAATGTCAGCAGGCCGCCGCTGAAATCGCTGCACTTTACGAGCAGCGTGAATTCGGCAAAGCTATACGACTGATCATGACCCTGGCCGACAAAGCCAACCAATATATTGCTGACAAAACGCCCTGGGTACTGGCCAAAGAAAACCCCAATTCGCCTGAAGTTCAGGATATTTGCTCAACTGGCATCAATCTGTTTCGACTGCTGATGATTTATTTAAAACCGGTTCTGCCAGGCATTGCAGCACAGGTGGAAGAATTCCTTAACATAGAAGCGTTACAGTGGCAGGATGCGGATAATCTGTTACTTGACCATCAGATTAATAAATTTACCCCCTTAATGACCCGTGTAGAAAATTCAAAGGTAGACGCTATGGTAGAAGCCAGTAAAGAAAGTCTGGGCGAGCAGGAAAAACCAGCCAGCAGTGCTGTCGACAGTCCGCTAGCCAATGACCCCATTTCCGCTGAAATAGAGTTTCCTGACTTTGCCAAAGTTGACCTGCGCATAGCCAGAATTATTCAGGCGGAGCATGTGGAAGGTGCCGACAAGTTACTCAAACTCACCCTTGATCTCGGCCTGAATGCTCAGGGCGAACAACAAACCCGTACCGTTTTCTCCGGTATCAAATCCGCCTATGAGCCGGAAAAGCTCAATGGCATGTACACTGTACTGGTCGCCAACCTGAAACCCCGCAAAATGAAATTCGGCGTGTCCGAAGGCATGATACTGGCTGCCGGTAAAGGCCAGGAAATCTATCTGCTAGAACCCCACGAAGGTGCCGTGGCTGGTTTGCGCATTACTTAACTATTTTTGCGTTTATTTATTGACGCCGCTTCGAGTAAACTTACTCGCAGATGTCTAATATTACTCTCAGCGAGCATATACAGCGTTTTTATAATGAAAACACTGGCCTTTTTCTGAAACTGGGTCATTCCTCGGAAGGCAGCATCCATCGTGCTATCTGGGCCTATGGTGTAAGCACCCGTGCGGAAGCACTGCATTATGTTGATGACCAGATTTGCCGACTCTTACTTAAACACCATGCAAACCACCGGCCTCATATTGTAGATCTGGGTTGTGGTGTAGCTTCCAGTCTTTGCTATATTAAATCCCAGATGCCAGTAACAGGGCTTGGCATTACAATCAGTGAAGAGCAATGCAAACTCGCCAATCAGCGTATCCATAAGCATGACTTCTCAGAAAAATTACAATGTATTCAAGCTGACTTTTGTAAACTGCCCGGTAATTTGCAGCAAGCTGATCTGGTTTTTTCCATTGAATCTTTTGTCCATGCCCAAAGTGCTGCCGCTTTTTTTCATCAGGCCAGCTCTCTGATTAAGCCCGGCGGCTTTCTGGTCATTTGTGATGATTTTCTGACCGATGAGAAACTTCTGCAGGATAAAAAAGCCACTACCTGGCTAGACCGCTTCCGTCAGGGCTGGTTAATTTCTTCACTTTGCACCCCACAACAAGTTGATAAATACGCAGCTCAGCTTGGTTTTAAACAGATTGACAGACAAAACCTCACACCCTATCTGGAACTGAACAGACCGCGTGACTATTTAATAAGTCTGCTACTTAAATTCACCAATAAGCTTTCTCTAAAGAAGCCATACTTGCAGATGCTGTATGGTGGGCACGCCTTACAAAAATGTTTAAGCAAACAATGGCTCAGCCATGAGCTTATTGTCTGGCAAAAAGCGAAATGACCAAGCAACTTTATTTACTCAGGCATGCTAAATCGGACTGGAACCTACCTGTTTCTGACCACGAGCGGCCACTCAACCAAAGGGGAGAACGAGACAGTCTGGCTATCGGGAAATGGATGCAGAAAAACCGGCTTATTCCTGATTGTATCGTCAGTTCTCACTCCGCCAGGACACGCGAAACCATTATGAATGTGTGCCTTAATCTGGAATTCGATTCAATGGATATCTATTGGAAAGAAGAGCTTTACCATGCCAATCATATGGTGCTGTTATCGGAAAGTATAAAATTTTTAAATAAATACAATACTGTTATGCTGGTGGCACATAATCCTGGACTTGATGGACTTGTCGAGTATCTATGTCCACAAGATGAATTGAGTTATACCGGGGATAGCAAACTGATGACGACTGCCAGTTTTGCCCAAATAGCGTTACCTGCCGATACAAACAGAATCACTTATCAATCCGGCCATTTATTGCAGTTAAAACGTCCAGGTGATCTATCCTAAAAATAATATTCACACAACTCAGGGAGTCGTTTCATGCTCGGATTTTTGTTTAAAACCTCTCAGGACAGTGAAAAATCTTTCACTAGCGAACTGGATACCGCCAATTTCAGAATTGTTCAGTTAGAGAAAAAAATAAATGAGCTGACTTTTACTCTTGATACCCTCTGGGAGTTAATAGCCGAGCAAAGCAGTTTTGACAGCAATGCCTTGCAGGAAAAAATTTCTGCCAAAAAAAATGCACTGGAAGCCCGCGCCAATGAGACAATCAACTGTTCCTCTTGCAACAGAACCGTTCCTGCCAATAAAAATACCTGTTATTACTGTGGCGCCAAACTCAACTGAAGCCATCAAATGCGCTTGATCTATCAACATGAAAACCGTGGACTGGTCTATTCGGTAAAAAATATTCTGGCCATGCATGATATCGATTGCCATGTAAAAAATGATTTTGGTAATACCATGGGGGCAGAATTTGGTATCGGCAATACTTTACTGGAACTGTGGCTTGCTCATGATGAAGATTATGAACAAGCCAAAGCAATCATTCAGGATCAACTTGAAAAGCCTCAAGAGAACAAGCCGTGGCTATGCAAAAACTGTGGTGAAGAAAACGCCGGTCAGTTTGCCATTTGCTGGAATTGCCAGACAGAATACGAAGAAGAAAAGCCTTAGACGCTATGTTTAAGTCCGACTATTTCAAATGTTGAAAAATCCTCCAGCGGCTTGCCCTGTCTGGCTACTAACTTCTTACGCGCCGCTTTCCGGCTTAATTTTTGCGCCAGAGCCAACTGAAACCTGGATTGATAAACAAATTGCCAGAAATGCCAGGCTGCAGGCTCATCGTTGCGTTGTTCTGCAAAACTGACTGCTATTTCGTCCTGCTTAAAGCTAAAACTGAAATCCTTCAGCGGAATTGCCAATCCCATGCCACAAGCCTTGATATAAGCTTCTTTCAAGGTCCATAGCCTGAAAAAACGCTCATCGAAATCTTTAACATGCAGTGCAGCCAGTTCATCGTATTCCTGTTTGGAAAAGAAACGTTGCGCCAGTTTCAGGATGTCCACCTTGCGGGTCAGGTATTCAACATCAACTCCCAGATCATCGCCCGGCGTTACAGCTAACACACTCAGTCCATTGGTATGCGAAAGGTTAAAACTGATTGGCAAAGGTTTTTCAAAGCTGGCAATTCTCGGTTTTCCGTAGGCATTTCTTGCAAAAACCAGACTCTCGGGAGGCCGCTGAAGATATTTCCCGAGCACCGTTCTTAACAAAGCCCGGGAAACTAAAAATTGTCTTTGATGTTTGGGAAAGTTCAGACGCTCATAACGTGTTTGCTCTTCAGCATTAAGCAAAGCCTTATATTCATCGAGTAAAGACTGCTCAGTGATTTGCTGATCTTCTACAAGCCATAGCTGTACTTCGTTACTTTGTATATCCCCCATGGTTAAAGTCTCTCATTATTGGCATAATTCCACTAGGAACTTAATCACATCTCACTAAAAAAAGAGGCCTTCATGCGCATTTTACATACCATGCTTCGAGTCACTGACCTGGAAAAATCCATCGATTTTTATACCAATATTTTTAATATGCAATTGCTTCGCCATATGGAATTTCCCGATGGTAAGTTTACCCTGGCATTTTTGGGTTACGGCGACGAAAGCAGCAATACCGTCCTTGAGCTCACACACAATTGGGAAACTGACTCTTACGACATGGGCAATGCCTATGGTCATATTGCTATTGCTGTCGATGATGCCTACAAGGCCTGCGACGAAATTGCAGCCAAGGGTGGTGAAGTTGTCAGGCCCGCAGGACCCATGATGCACGGAAAAACTGTCATCGCTTTTGTTAAAGATCCTGATGGCTACATGATTGAGCTAATACAAGGTAAGTAGAAGGTCAATAAAAGGCAAGATAGAAGACAACAAATTCAGAGTCCCAAACACGAGCGCAGAATATGAGTGCAATCATTATCCTCCTGATCAGCGCTATCCTAGTAAACAATTTCGTCCTGGTGCAATTTCTGGGACTCTGTCCTTTCATGGGGTCTTCAAATAAAGTTGAAACTGCCATCGGCATGTCGGCGGCGACAACCTTTGTTCTGACCCTCGCATCCATGGTGTCTTACATCATCTATCACTACCTGTTAATTCCACTGAATATCACCTGGTTACGGACAATCGCTTTTATTGTTGTCATTGCAGCCCTGGTAAATTTTACTGAAATACTGATGCTGAAAACCTCGCCGCTTCTGCACAAGATACTGGGTATTTTTTTACCACTTATTACAACAAATTGCGCCGTGCTGGGCGTTGCCTTGCTAAACATCAATGCCGGCAATAATTTTATTGAATCGGCCTTTTACGGTTTTGGTGCAGCACTGGGCTTTTCATTAGTGCTAATTCTGTTTGCAGCACTCAGGGAAAAGCTCAATCTGGCAGATGTTCCTGCGCCTTTCCAGGGTGCTTCCATTGCCATGATCACAGCTGCCTTAATGTCACTGGCTTTCATGGGCTTCACCGGGCTGGTGTAAGCATGGCTAATATGGAAGCATTGTTGGCTCCGTTCTTATCTCCTCTGCTGGCGCTTCTCATTATCAGCGTTTTGTTTGGTGCCTTGCTTGGTTTCGCCGTGCAGAAATTTAAAGTCACCACCAATCCCCTTGTTGATCAGATCAATGCACTCTTACCACAAACACAATGCGCCCAATGTGGCTATCCCGGCTGTAAACCCTATGCCGAGGCCATAAGCTCTGGTGCCCCTATTAATCTCTGTCCACCCGGTGGTGAAAACACCATCAACCAGCTTGCCCATTTATTGGACGTGAAAGCCATCCCACTTGACCCCGACCTGGTAGAGGAAACCGCCCCCAAAGTTGCCGTAATTCGGGAAGCAGAATGCATCGGTTGTACTTTTTGTATTCAGGCCTGTCCGGTTGATGCCATCGTTGGTGCTGCCCAGCAGATGCACAGTGTCATTGCTTCTGAATGCACTGGCTGTGAATTATGTGAAGCACCCTGCCCGGTTGACTGCATCGACTTTGTCACCGTGGATGCCGAAGCGTCAAAAAGTCCGCCTGAAAAGAGTCTGAGTGAACAAGCCTGTATCCGCTGCGGACTTTGTGTGGATGCCTGTCCAGTAGATCTATTGCCACAACAGTTGTACTGGTTTGCGCAGGGCAAGGCTTATGACAAAGCCAGAGAACACCGACTGATGGATTGCATAGAGTGTGGTCTTTGCCATGCCGTGTGTCCCAGCCATATTCCGCTGGTGCAATATTATCAGGCGGCAAAACTGGCCATTAAAGATCAGGATGAAAAACTGCAACAGGCATTGCTGATCAAACAGCGTTTCGATTATCGAGAACAGCGTCTGGCTAAAGAAAGAGCCCAGATCGAACAACGCCGACGGGCCCGCGCTGAACTGGCTCAGGCAAAAGCTAAACAAAGTGATTTAATTCAGGCGGCACTGGCCCGGGCAAAAAACAAAACAGCCACAGAAAAATCGCCGGATACTCAGCATGGCAGTTAAGAAAATCAAACTGCCGAAAAACCATCAGGTCTTATCAACTTCCCTGATTATGTTATGGGTGCTGGCAGCTTGTCTGCCGGGACTGCTTGCACTGACCGTATTTTTCGGCTGGGGTACACTCTTAAATATTGTCTGGCTTTGTCTCTGGGCCTTGTTGTTTGAAGCGCTGATTCTGATCCTGCGCAAGCGTAGTCTGGCTTTTTATCTAAAGGATTACAGCGCCCTGGTCACTGCCGTTTTACTGGGTCTGTGTATTCCTCCCTATTCTCCCTGGTGGCTGGGTATCGTCGGGATGTTTTTTGCGATTGTCGTTGCCAAGCACTTATACGGCGGATTGGGACAAAACCTGTTTAACCCTGCCATGGTTGCCTATGCCGTACTCCTGATTGCTTTTCCTCTGGAAATGACCAACTGGACAATTCCATTCGGTGTTGAACGGGATATAGACGCTTTTACCGGCGCGACTGCACTCGACCTCTTTCGTAATGAACGGGGTGCTTTGTTAGTCAGTGAATTCTGGTCACAAAATTCTGCTTTCGGGACATTATCCGGTGTTGGCTGGGAATGGGTAAACTTCGGCTTTTTACTGGGTGGCTTGGTCCTTTTATATAAACGGATTATCGACTGGCAAATTCCTCTGGCCATGTTAGGCAGCCTGGTACTGATGGCGGCCCTGTTTTATGACGGTGGCAGTTCAGCCAGTGGCGGTTCACCATTAATGCACCTGTTCGGTGGCGGTACTATGCTAGGGGCCTTTTTTATAGCAACGGATCCGGTCACGGCATCAACCACACCCAGAGGCCGTATTATTTACGGCGTCTTGATCGGTATCGTCACTTATGTCATACGGGTCTGGGGTGCCTATCCCGATGGCATTGCCTTCGCCGTATTGCTCGGTAATTTTGCAGCACCCCTGATTGATTACTATACCCAACCCCGGCCTGCCAGTGATGTCTAGCGAAATTCGACAGTCCGTCATCAGTAATGCGGCTAGGCTTGCCTGCTTTGCAGCCTGCGTGGCTATAATTCTAACGGTGGTCTATGCCATCAGTGAGTCTCGTATAGCTGAGCAGGCGTTAAATGCTGAACGTCAGGCGCTAGCCATTATCTTCCCGGCCGACCTGCATGATAACGATTTAATTAATGACCCTATTCCTCTGGAGTTAGACTCGAATGAATTCGACAATCTTGAACTTTTAGGCTTAAGGGAAAGCAGCACTGCTTATATCGCACGCAGTAACAGCCAGCCCAGCGGAATAATTTTGCCGCTGGTCGCACGTGATGGGTACAATGGCGATATACATTTGTTACTCGGCATCCGTGCTGATGGTTCGGTGACTGCTGTCAGGGTTATCAGTCACCGTGAAACTCCCGGCCTTGGCGACCTTATTGATTTGAGATTTTCCGACTGGATACTGTCATTCAATGGACGCTCACAGCAAAATCCTGCCCCGGCAGGCTGGACAGTTGTTAAAAATGGCGGAGACTTTGATCAGTTTACCGGCGCAACCATCACACCAAGGGCGGTGACGATTGCCATTGCCAGGGCGCTGGAATTTTTTGAACTAAACAAAACAGTCATTCTGAATTTATGAAAACTGAACTCCTTACTCTCAGCAAGCAGGGCCTCTGGAGCAACAACCCGGCACTGGTACAGTTGCTGGGACTGTGCCCTTTACTCGCGGTCAGCTCATCAGTGGTAAATGCGCTGGGGCTGGGGCTGGCGACCATCCTGGTACTGGTGTTTTCCAATTTGATGGTGTCACTGATCAGGCATCAAATCACTGCGGCCATTCGACTGCCTGCCTTTGTGCTGATTATTGCCGGCTTTGTTACCTGTGCTGAATTATTACTGCAAGCCTTCGCCTACTCCTTGTATCTGAGTATTGGCATTTTCATTCCCCTGATTGTGACCAATTGCGCCATCCTTGGTCGAGCCGTGTCTTATGCCTCTAAAAACCCACCCTTACTCGCCACCTATGATGGTTTAATGACGGGCCTGGGTTTCAGTCTGGTTTTATTAGTTCTGGGTGCTTTGCGCGAGCTTTTTGGTACAGGCAGCCTGTTCGCCAATATGGAATACCTGCTGCCTTTCGCTGCAAACTGGGAAATTACTGTGCTGCCTGCTTATCCAGGTTTTCTATTGGCCCTGCTACCCCCCGGTGCGTTTTTATTTATGGGCTTATTATTGGCGACAAAAAATTTTATAGACCAGCGCCTGCTGGATAAACAGACAGTCAAAATAAATAGCAAACAGATATTGCAGGGACAATGAACAAACAAAAACGCACAGAAATTTTTAAACGCTTACGTGCTGAAAACCCAAACCCGACTACAGAACTGAAATTTTCATCCGCTTTTGAATTACTGGTTGCAGTTACCCTGTCCGCGCAGTCTACTGATGTTGGTGTAAATAAAGCGACAGCAAAATTATTTCCGGTCGCAAACACGCCAGAAGCCATTTATGCCCTGGGTGTGGATGGCTTAAAAAAGTATATTAAAACCATTGGCCTCTATAACAACAAGGCTAAAAACATTATTGCAGCCTGCAAGATTTTAATAAAAAAACATCATTCCACTGTGCCGGATAATCGCGAATCGCTTGAAGCCCTGCCGGGTGTCGGTAGGAAAACAGCTAATGTGATACTTAATACCGCTTTTCGTCAGCCGGCCATGGCTGTGGATACGCATATCTTCAGAGTCTCCAACCGTACCGGCATTGCACCCGGCAAGAATGTGCTGGAAGTGGAAAAGAAACTAATGAAATTTGTGCCCAAGGAATTCCTGCTGGACGCACACCACTGGCTGATTCTGCATGGACGTTATACCTGTATTGCCCGCAAGCCTCGCTGCGGTTCATGTGTCATTGAAGACTTGTGTGAATTCAGGCAAAAAGTTATCAGCTGAATCTTATTCAAAGAATCTGATGCCTGCGGATACATTGCATATACTTGACCTGAATTTCGCTTGGCTCAATAATGCTTGTTGAAAAAACCAATAGAAAAATTCCTGCCATGAAAAATTTTCGCGTTCTTCTTATTGCTTGTCTGACTAATATATTTTTATTTTCATCGAGCAATGCACACCACTCTTTTGCCATGTTTGATGATCAGTCGGAAATGTGGCTTGAAGGAACTATCTCGCTTTTTCAGTGGACTAATCCCCATACTTTTATTCATGTCCTGGTAGAAGCCAGTGGTGAAGAAAATAATATTATCGACCTGGATGTTCCCATTGAATGGAGCTTGGAAGGTGGCAGTCCTAACATACTTTCACGCAATGGCTGGAAGCGGACATCTCTGGAAGAAGGAGAAAGAGTCCGGGTATTAATTTATCCGCTAAAGGACGGCAATGCTGGCGGCACCTTTCTGGAAATACACAAAGAAGACGGGACCGTACTTTACTATCATGGTTAAGAATCATTTAGTCTCCCTATTGATTGCATCTTCGTTGCTGTTCGGCGCCAACCTCATTGCCCAGCCAGCAGCTCAGGAAAGAGATATTTCTGGCGTTTGGATGAATGACAACACCCTGGATGAACGGCTTAAACGTGCCGGTTTGAAAAGGCTGGATCCAAACAGCACGAATAATGCAGCGCCCGCCCAAGCAGTCGGCGCTGATATTCTCACCGAGCAATACCGTCAAATCTATGAAGCAGAACAGGCACGACTTGCGCAGTTGGCTGTAGGAACGGCGAGTTGTGGCTGGCAGGGTATGCCGCGTGTCATGACCTACCCCTACCCATTTGAAATATTACAAACACCAGGCCGGATCACCATTATTTTCGAAACAGAAAGCCAGGTGCGACGAATTTTCCTTGACCGCGATGAGCACCTGCCCTTTGATGAGCTTGACCCGAGTTATCTGGGTGATTCAATCGGCTGGTGGGAAGGCAATACGCTGATCATTGATACGATTGGTTTTAACACACTAACCACCGTAGGCAGAGGACTGCCTCACAGTGAGGAAATGCATATTCTTGAACGCTGGCAATTTACAGAAAATGATTCGGTCATTGTCGAGATGACCATAAGCGACCCACTGGCATTTGAAGAACCCATCGTCCAGGAAATAGAATATTCCAAGAGACCCACCTGGCGTATCAGAGAGTATCATTGCGAAGAAAACAATCGCGATGCACCTGATGAAGAAGGTCAACGTTCTGGCGGTCTGGCCAACTAACTCTTTACTGACAGGAGATATGAGTTAATGCTGAATTTACGTTTCATGATTAAAGTTTTGGCTTTGAGTTTTAGCGCTTTAAGCATCTTAATCTCATCAATAGCCCAGGGTCATCACAGCTTTGAAATGTTTGATAGAGATAACCCTATTCAGATAACAGGCGAAATAAAAGAGTTTCAATGGGTTAATCCCCATACGTGGATTCAGATCATGGTGAATGAGCCAGCCACCGGTGAGCTTGTAGAATGGAGTATCGAAGGCAGAAGCCCGAATGTATTGGTACGTCGTGGATGGACCAGAAACACTGTACAACCAGGCGAACAGGTAACCCTGACAATATACCCGCTTAGAAATGGAGATCCTGGTGGTGCGATAATAACGATTGAAAAAGCGGATGGCAGTATTATCAATGCTGATACGCCAACTGCTGTAGATACCGATGAGGAAGGTCCTCGATGAACAGATATACTGGAACGAAAAGCTGGACAATTTTTTTTGTCGTCCTGCTTTTTCATTTTGTTAATTCAGAAAGCACCGCGGCAGCTGAAAATAATATTACGGCAGTTCCTCCCGGCCAGAATTTAAGTGGTCTTTGGGTTATCTCAAACAGAAGCCTCAGGGGGTATCGAGATGAAAATTTTGAGCAGCTTGAGCCTGAAGAGTACCTTACTGAAAGAGGCCTGGAAATAACCGAGACTGTCAGACCGGCTTTGGATCCAGCGGCCATGTGTCTTCCTTCCATACCACGTCATTTAGGCGGACCTTACCCAATACACTTCATGCAAAATCAGGATCAGCTTGTTCAGCTTTTTGAATATGACAATGTTTTTCGAGTTATCTATACAGATGGCCGGATGCACCCGGATACCGTAGAAGATCAACGTTTCATGGGGCATGCCATCGCGCACTGGGAAAACGATACTTTAGTTGTTGATACCCAAAATTTTAATGGTAAAGCCTGGTTGGCTGCCAATGGTCTGCCTGTATCACAAGAGGCTCATCTAACTGAATGGTACAGACTGATTGAAAATGGTGAAACGCTGGAGGTGATTGTTAAGTATGAAGATAATGAATACTTACAACGGCCTATCTGGCGAAAACTATTTTTTAACCTGAAAAACGAATGGTATATCCGGGAATATTTATGCGCAGAGGGAAATCGCGATAATGTCTTCAATCAACAAAGTGGGCTCCCGGGTTCATTACGACTGGAAGATGTTTTACCGAATTGAAGACTATCTGTTCGGAAGGCACTCCTAAGCCTGCACAGTGACTTCCGGATACCAGAGCCAGTATTTTTCAAATACTACCGGCTCTGAGAATGTCGCCGGATTATCCTGCCACTTAAAAATTTAACGGCTTTATTCTTCTTGCCACTCCCAAACAAAACCATCTTTATTCGGCATTTCAACAGCCGGTAAAGTCTGCGCATTTAATACAGTATCTTCATCAATGACATCATTCATTTCGAGAAGATAAGCAGTCAGGGCATAAACCTCATCATCTGATAATGAGCCTGGCTGTGTAAAAGGCATGGCACGTCTGACGTAATCAAACACCGTTGTCGCATAAGGCCAGTAGCTGCCGACTGTCTTGACGATATTGTCACTGGTCAGGCTGTCATGACCACCGACCAGTCTGTCATTAGTCGCGCCTTCACCATTTGCCCCATGACACACGGCACATTGTGCTGCAAAAATTTCTGCACCCTGGGCAACAGTGCCCGAACCCGGTGGCAGGTTTGCACCATCAGGGCCAATACTGACATCCCAGCCGGCGACCTCTTCAGGACTTGCAACAACACCAAGACCAGGGCCTTCCTGAGCCAGAACCAGTGGACATAAAAAAACCGTTAAGACAGATAAAGCTGACAATTTACGCATAAACATTGCTCACCTCGCCATTTGCAGCTATTTGCCAGGACTGGATGGCATGATTATGGTAACCCCATTGCGGCCCGCCTCTATCACTAAGCAAGCTAGCTCTGCTTGGTTGTACAGCACCTGACTCATCATAGGCCCGACTCTGCAATACAGTCGCTCCACCATTCCAGCGCCAGGGCATGCGGAATCGTGTCAAAGCCTTGGAGAGCACTGGCTCAGTCAGCTCAGCCTCACCCCAAGTTTGTCCACCATCCGCGGAAACTTCCACCCGGCTGATCCGGCCTGCTCCTGTCCAGGCAATTCCGGAAATCTGGTAAAGACCCGGCCCGCGCATGGTCTGCTGCCCTGATGGTGAGGTAATCACCGATTTCACCCCCATCTCGAAGGTAAACAGCCGCGCCGTGCCATCTGGTTGCAGGTCAGAATATTTTGATGTCTCGTCACGCGTCATGGTTGGTTCAGCAGTAACTTTTAAACGTCGCAACCATTTCACACTGGTGTTGCCTTCCCATCCCGGCAAGAATAAACGCATGGGATAACCATTACCCGGTCGTAATCTTTCTCCATTTTGATAAATAGCAACAATTGCGTCATCTCTTATTTTACTCATCGGAATGCTGCGGCTCATCATTGAAGAATCAGCTCCTTCAGCCAGCACCCAGCGACCTTCCGTCTGCACGCCAGCCTCATCCAACAATATCGAGAGTGGCACGCCCGTCCATTCGCTGCAGGAAAGCAGACCATGCAGGCTTTGTGCGGTTGCGTCCGGCGCAGCTTCCGACGTATATAATGCCCGGCTGTTACCGGAACATTCCAGAAAGCGTATTTTTGACACCAGGGGATACTGACTCAGGGTCTCCAGGTCAAAAATCAGTGGGCGGTCAACCAGACCATGAATCAATAGTCTGTGTTCAGAAGGGTCAATGTTGGGAATACCATTATGATGTCGTTCAAAATGCAGGGCACTCGGCGTAATAATGCCTTCAAGATTGCCTAAAGGTGCCCTGGATGAACCGGCCCCTACGGCTGGCGCGCTATACCCGGTTAAGCGGCTAACGGTTTCAAACTCGGAACGGTTACCATAACCTTCCGGCGGCCTGCCAGGGAGTTTAGTCCAACTATCAACTGCAGGCGGTGCAGCTTTAGCACTCAAAAAACCTGCGCCTCCGGCAACAACAGCACCCGTCTTCAGAAATGCTCTTCGATGCAGTAAGCCATTGGCAGCAACTTCCTCTATTTGGTCGTTTGTTTTTTCTGAATTGCTCATCTTCAGTTGCTTCCTTTATTTGTTGTTAGTGGAATCAAAGACCTCCATTGTAGCCATTAAAGCTAAAGTTTCAATCCAGCGATTTTGGGGCAACCTAAATTCAGCAATTAAGCGCCGACACCGAAACTATTTTGACAATAATCAGCATAAGCATTTACAGTTGACTACTAACAACAACAATAAAAGTAAAAAGGCTCTTCATGAAACTGAATTTACAACGCTTTGCACTTATTTCCTCATTTTTGGTGCTGTCGTCCTCTGCATTTGCGCAATGGCCCCTGTATATGGAAGGTGTCCCCTTATTAGAGGATGGCACACCTAACTTTGACGCCCCCACACCGAGAACATTGAGTGGCAAACCTGATTTATCCGGCGTCTGGGACTTCCCTTTTCCGCATGAAAGCGGTGTGCAAGGACGTCCGGTGGGCGAACCCAGAACACCGCCGCCCGGGGTAGCACCCTATGCGACTTTCTGGGATCAGGGCTTCGGCTTTGAAAATGGCCTGCCCTATCAACCCTGGGCCAGGGAAAAACGCGCAGAACGCATGGCAAACCATGGTATCGAAAACCCTGACAGTTATTGCCTGCCACTGGGGCATATGCAATTCCATACCCATCCACAGCCCTTTGAAATTGTTCAGTCGGAAAACCGCCTGATCATTTTGTATGAAGCCAGTTCAGGCGTCAGGGAAATCTTTCTTGATGGCCGTCCACTGCCACCTTTGGGTGACCCTCTGCCAACCTGGTATGGCTATTCCGTTGGACACTGGGAAGGCGACACACTGGTCGTTGTCACTAATAACTTTCGAGGCGATGGCTGGCTCGATTTCAATGGCAGCCCTTCAACAGAACAACTGGTTATAACCGAACGTTTCAATCGCGTCAGTTATGGACGTATAGAGCTGGATATCACCATTGATGATCCCGGTGCCTATACCGAAGCCTTTGACCTGAGAGCCAACTTCAGAATTATGCCAGGCGATAACCTGATCGAATGGGTTTGCGAAAACGAAGCATCCGTGCAGTTTTTCAGTCAGTAAACAGTAACTACTTGAAAGAGACCAACATGAATATTAAAAACCATAAACTAGCCTACGTAACCGGACTAATAATTAGCTTAGTCTTAATCCCTTTCAGCGCCCTTGCACATCATAACTGGCTGTCAGAATTCGACCCTGATCTGCCTGTTATTGTTAGCGGTACTGTCGTAAATTTTCAGCTGACCAACCCGCATGCCCGACTGTTTGTTGATGAAATGCAGGAAAATGGTGAAATCAAACACTGGAACTTTGAACTGGCTGCGGCCTCCATGCTGATGCGACAAAGTATCAGACGGGACACCCTGCAACCTGGTGATACTGTCACCATCCATGCTGCCCGGGCCAGGGAAGTTGAAAATGTTGCCAATGTTGAATACGTTGAAATACTTGATGAAAGCGGCAATGTCACTTTCAGATTTGGCTCGGCAAGGCAATAGGCTAAAGCTATAATCCCTCATATTTATGATAATCGGTGTCGGGCATGAGTCCGGCACCTGACACATCCACCAATCAAATAAAGATTCAGGAATCCCGGTATGAGTGAGCAAACTCACTGGCGCGCTTACGCGTTACTCGTCTTTACAACCTGGTGCTGGGGTCTTAATACCATTTTCAGTCGACTCGCTGTCGATCAGATTTCTCCCATGCAGCTTGTCATGTTTCGCTGGCTTGGCGTCGTGATCATCATGCTGGTTTTCGCGCGTAAATATTTATACCGCGACTGGCCGATATTACGCCAACATCTATTGTTTCTAAGCTGTATAGGAGGCATTGGCTTTACGCTGTTCAACTATCTGTTTTATCTTGCAGGGCATTACACCAGCGCACTTAACATTGGAATTTTACAAGGCTCTATGCCCGTCTTTGTTTTGCTTTGCAGCCTGTTTTATTTACGTAAGGGCGTCACGCCAATACAGGCTGTTGGTGTACTCATCACGCTGATTGGTGTCGTAATCATTGCTGCAGGCGGTAATTTAGGAGACCTGAAAGCCCTGTCGATTAACCGCGGCGATTTATATATGCTGCTTGCCTGCTTCCTGTATGCGGTTTATTCCGTCGCCTTAGGTCGCCGTCCCCAAGTCAGCGCAATCAGTCTGTTTACTGTGATGTCAATTGCAGCCTGGATCTTATCCATGCCTCTGCTCGCTATCGAGGTTCTGCAGGAAGGCTGGCAGGCACCTACCACTAACGGCTGGATAATTGCGCTATTGGTGACAATATTTCCTTCGCTGGTTGCCCAAATATTTTTTATTAACAGCGTTGCCATGATCGGCCCCAACCGGGCTGGTGTGTTTATCAACCTGGTCCCTGTTTTTTCAGCCATCATGGCGGTTATTTTTTTACAGGAAAACTTCGAACAACAGCATGCCTTTTCACTTGCCCTGGTTCTCGGGGGTATTGCCTTATCGGAACTGGGACGACAGCGACCAACGGTACAAACGTCATAAGCTTTTAGACTAAAACAGCCAATGGCTTGATTCACTGATTAAGCAGTTCCATAATGTCCTGGATTGTTCCAAAGCAGGCATTAATGAATCCCAACCCTAAAATAACAATAATAAGAAGCCATAATGAACACTCAATTACTCAAAACCTTACTGGTTGTTGTCAGTCTTTTATCCTTTTGTGTTAATACCAGCGCGCAAAGCCTGGAATTTGTCCAACCCGAAGCAGTCGGCTTTTCATCTGAGGGACTGGAGCAATTGGAAAGTTTCTTTTCCGACAGGGTTGATAAAGGTGAGATTGCCGGCATGGTGACCCTGGTTGCCCGCCATGGTCAGCTTGTTCACTCAAGCTCAGTTGGCTATCAGGACGTCGCGCGGCAAATTCCGATGCAGGATGATACCCTGTTTCGAATCTATTCAATGACCAAACCAATCGCGACGACGGCATTGATGATGCTGTATCAGGAAGGCCGCTTCCAGTTGAATGACCCCTTATCCAAATATATCCCGGAATTTTCTGACCTGCGTGTATTACGAAGCCCCGATGGCTCGCTGAATGACACAGTGGCGATGGAAAGAGAACCAACCATCCAGGATATTTTGCGTCACACCGCAGGCTTTTCACATGGCCTTGGCACCAGTGAGTATGATGAATATTTTGTTGGTCAGGGTATTTTCAGCCCTGAAACTTCGCTGACCGAAATGATGACTGCGCTGTCACGAGTTCCCCTGATGAATCAGCCTGGTTCTCAATTTCGTTATAGTGTAGGCCCAGATGTAGCCCTGAGATTAGTTGAAATTCTTTCTGGCCAACCTGCAGATGAGCTCCTGCAGGAACGAATTTTTGATCCCCTGGGAATGGATGACACCGGCTATGTAGTCGATTCGGACAATACCCATCGCTTCTCACCGATCCACTGGTCAGACGAGGGACAACTGGTACCAATTGATAATGCTTATGGTTATCCCTCGGGTGGGGTGCTCGTCCAACCATGGTCAGCAAACAGTTATACCGTTGATCATGAATTTAAAGGCGGTAGTTTTGGTTTGGTTTCTACCGCTGAAGATTATTTGCGTTTTGCGCAGGCCATGCTGAATCGCGGTGAATTAAACGGAAACCGTATTCTCGGCACCAACATCGTAGATTTTATGGCAAGTAATCACCTGACTGAGGAACAGCAGGATTCCTTCACTCCCGGACTTGGATTCGGCCTGGGCTTTGCGGTTGTAGAGAATCCTGCCCTGGTGGGCCTGCCCCATAGCGTTGGTACCTATTATTGGGGTGGTGCCGCAGCAACTTTTTTCTGGATAGACCCTGTTGAAGATATTGTTGTTGTATCAATGACACAACATATGGCTGTTCCCGAAACTGCCACCCTGCGCGGGGAGCTGGTTGCCCTGGTATACGGTGCCCTTATCGATTGATATTTATTAATGCTTAAATGCTACGATTGATCGTTAACAGAAAATAAAAAACCTATTTCCAACCTATTCAGCATAGAAAGGAGTACGTTTATGTGGTCCGAAATTCGTCGACATCTCAATCCCAAAACTGTTTTTGTCTGCATCCTGATATTTGGTGCATCATTCCCAGCGTTTGCACAAAATGCAACATCACGACCCGATCTACTGTTTACGGAAAGCTGGCAACAGTCTGACTCTGCTCTTGGAAAACCGGGCAGCAGCCATGCCTCGGCTAATGATTACTATCTGGCCGGACAGGATGCCATTACCAATGATGCGCTGGAACTGAATCTTTATGGCTTCAGCGCTAACGATATTACCGTGTATGAACATGAAGGTCGCATAGACCTGTGGACAGGGCTGGCTGGTTCCCCTGTTGCCGTCACCCTGAAATTACATAATGCCTATATAGACTTAAGTGGGCTTGCTCGCATGCGCGCAATCGTGCGTACCAACAACCTGCATGCACTGCACCCGGTCATCAAACTTGCCGATGGCACACTTGCTGTCGGCAGCCAGTTGATTCAGACTTCAGGGTCATTCCTCAGCGTTGAAGTAGCCTTTGATAATCAGGAGTGGTTCATACTCGACCAAGATGAAGTCAGTGTCGGCAACTCTCTGGAAAATCCCGACTTAAGCCGAATTGACGAAATCGGCTTCGCCTCGCTGGCACCCGGCGGCGGTCACGGGAACTCCGGCTGGACCAATATTTCAACCATAGAAGTATTTGCGAATTCTATACCGAGGTAATTATTCTTCATTTTAAAGCGTTTACCGTCGGATTGGCACATTTTTGGCACACTCCTTCGTGTCTGCTATCTATAGCGGACATTATGCTTTCCCCGTAGGAGCGGCTAAATATTTAAAAATCAAGTTAGGGGATGCCAGTATTTTTTTTAATTAGATTTTTCAATAATTAGAAGTAGTTTGGTCAAGGTATTTGCATGTTGGGTAATTACTTCATCATAATTGGTAGCCTGTAATTATCATAAATAATGAGGAAGCAAACGATGCTTAGGTTAACGACATCAGTACTTATCTTATTGATAAGTTCTCAGTTAAATGCGCAATGGTGGAGTTTATCAACGCCTGGTATTCCCCGAACCGCAGATGGTAGACCTGATCTGAGTGCTCCGGCTCCAACATCGGATGATGGTAAGCCGGATTTATCAGGGGTTTGGGTAGCAGTGGACGCTAGAGGTAGTTTATACGACCTTGCTTATATTCAACCATGGGCGCGTGAAGCCATGATAGAAAATGAAAATAATTTCTATGCTAATGATCCACGTTTTGCATGCTTGCCAAGTGGGCCAGGTTCTTACCCGGCAGGAGCAGTGGCGAGCGGAATGCGTAGGTTTGTGCAAAGCCCCACCTTCATCGCAGTTCTTAACTCAGACTATTCATACCGCCAGATATTTATGGATGGCCGTGAACTAGAAGAAAACCCTTTCCCATCATGGATGGGGTACTCAATAGCACATTGGGAGGATGACATTCTTGTCGTTGAGAGCAATGGTTTCAATGATAAAACCTGGCTGCACCGTGATGGCTTGCCACACACTGATCAATTAACTATCACTGAACGATATCGCCGTCTAGATTTTGGACATATTGAGCTGGAAGTAACCTACGAAGACCCAGGGACCTTTACACAACCTGTTCAAGCATCCATTGATCTGGAATATAGAGCAACCGAGATATTTGAAAACGTATGCAATGAATCGGAAAGAGGACTTAGCAGTAATTGGAAAGGAGAAATTCAGCAAGCAGATGACAATGTCGTGGATGTCTCTATGGAAAATTTAGAAACTTATCTTGGTACTTACCAAGGAGTCTGGTTAGGCACGCTAACCACAGCTGAATTCGTGCTTGAAGATGGCGAGATGGTTTTAATCAGAACTCCTGGTTATTCAAATACTGGAGGTAATACCGAGTCGGTTAGGTCTAGACTGGTTCCTCTTTCTGATAATGCCTTTGACTGTATCTGTGGATTAGGTTTTGTTTTCACCGTCAATGATGAAGGTATTGCAACCGATGTTTCAGAAGTTCATGTTTCTGGGGCATGGTCTTTTGTTCGGGTTGATTAAAATTAATTATCTCCGAAATTTAATAACGAGGTTAAATAAATGCGTAATTTAATATTAATTTTATCTGTTCTGACATCACTGATGTGGTCTGTCTCAGCCTGGTCACATCATTCTTTTTCGCTGGAGTTTGATGTGAGTCGCCCGCTAGAACTTACCGGAACTGTAGTAAACATTCAATGGACCAACCCACACGCTTGGGTTCATATCGAAACAGAAGATGAACAGGGCAATGTTCAGCTGTGGGCAGTTGAATTTCTCGGTGTAATAACCCTGATTCGTCGCGGCATGTCACCAGATACACTGGGGCCTGGTGATGTGGTCAGCATAACTGGTTTTGGTGCACGAGATGGCACCAATACTGCTAATGCATCTTCACTCACTAAAGTTGAGACTGGTGAAGTGCTTTGGTCATCTTCTGCTGCAGATAATTAAATTCAAGGCTTAACGACGTAATGCCGAGCGCAGTAGTTATTTCCTTTTATTGGCAGCTGTTCTCAGGCGCAGTGCGTTAAGTTTGATAAACCCGGCCGCATCACCCTGATTATAAGCCCCGGCATCATCTTCAAAAGTCGCCATGCTTTCATCGAATAATGAATCCTTGGATTCCCTGCCAACCACAATCACATTGCCTTTATAAAGTTTCAGGCGCACCTTGCCGTTAACAAAGGTCTGGGTGTTATCGATCAAAGCCTGTAGTGCTTCACGCTCAGGTGACCACCAGTAACCGTTGTAAATCAATGAGGCATAACGTGGCATCAGTTCATCTTTCAGATGCGCAGCTTCACGATCCAGCGTGATGGATTCAATAGCACGATGTGCTTTCAGTAAAATCGTTCCACCGGGGGTTTCATAACAGCCACGGGCTTTCATGCCGACATAACGGTTCTCGACAATATCAACCCGTCCGATGCCATTGGCACCACCGACTTTATTCAGGGTTTCCAGCACTGTTGCCGCTGACATCTGTTGTCCATCAATGGCGACCACATCACCTTTCACAAAATCCAGCTCAACATAGCTTGGCTCATCCGGGGCATTCTCAGGAGAAACTGACCACAGCCACATATCTTCTTCAGGTTCGGCTGCCGGGTCTTCCAGAATGCCGCCCTCGTAGGATATATGCAGCAAATTGGCATCCATGGAATAGGGTGATTTCTTACCTTTGTCATGATCAACAGCAATATTATGCTGGGCACAATAGGCCATGAGTTTTTCCCGTGAAGTCAGGTCCCATTCACGCCAGGGCGCGATGATTTTAATGCCGGGTGACAAGGCATAGGCCCCCATTTCAAATCGTACCTGGTCATTACCCTTACCAGTGGCGCCATGGGAAATCGCATCTGCACCAGTTTTTGCGGCTACCTCAACCAGACGTTTGGCAATCAATGGTCTGGCAATGGACGTGCCCAGCAGATATTCACCTTCGTAAATCGTGTTGGCACGAAACATCGGGAAGACAAAATCACGCACAAATTCTTCACGGATATCTTCAATGAAAATTTCTTTGACACCCAGGGCTTCGGCTTTGGCACGGGCAGGCTCAACTTCTTTACCCTGGCCGAGATCAGCCGTATACGTTACCACCTCACATTGATAAGTATCCTGCAACCATTTAACGATAACCGAGGTATCCAGACCGCCTGAATAAGCCAGTACCACTTTATTGATATCCGCCATCAATGACTCCTGCACTGCGTGTTTTATGCTGTTTGAAAAGGGACGATATTGTACCTAGACAGTCCGGTCATACCAAGGAGAAACTGGTATACTTCGACCGAATAACCCGACGGAAAGCAAAGATGCAGGAACTCACTATTACCCGCCCCGATGACTGGCATGTGCACCTACGTGACGGCATTGGCTTAAAGCATACAGTTGCGTATACGGCGCGTTATTTTGGCCGTGCCATTGTTATGCCTAACCTGGTTCCTGCTGTGACAAGCACTAAAGCGGCACTGGCTTATAGACAGCGCATTCTTGATGTGAAACCTGCTGGCTCATCATTCCAGCCTTTAATGACACTGTACCTCACCGACAATACCTCAGCGGAAGAACTCGCTGCAGCTAAGGCAAGCGGCCAAATCTTTGGCATTAAATTGTATCCGGCTGGAGCAACCACAAATTCTGATTCAGGCGTAACAGATGTAGAAAAGGTTTATGGCTGTCTGGAACGCATGAGTGAGCTTGGATTACCTTTATTAATCCATGGCGAAGTGACCGATAGTTCGGTCGATATTTTTGATCGGGAGAAAGTCTTTATCGACAATATTCTAAGCAAAATAACTGAGCGGTTTCCCACACTAAAAGTGGTGCTTGAACATATCACCACCAGACAGGCCGTAGATTTTGTCAGCAGTGCACCCGACAATGTCGGCGCAACGATCACGCCTCAACACCTTTTATATAACCGTAACCACATGCTGGTGGGGGGTATCCGTCCGCATTATTATTGCCTACCCATTCTCAAACGGAATGAGCATCAGCAGGCCTTGCTGGACATCGTTGCCAGCGGGAACAATAAATTTTTCCTGGGTACCGACTCTGCACCTCACGCAACCAACACCAAGGAAAATGCCTGTGGCTGTGCCGGATGCTTCAGCGCTCATGCTGCCTTGGAACTTTATGCAGAAGTATTTGATACACTGAATGCCCTGGACAAACTGGAAGCTTTTGCCTCGTTTAACGGCCCGGATTTCTATGGCCTGCCCCGTAACGATGACAGCATTACACTACGCAAAGCCAGCTGGCAGGTTCCTGATTCCTACGACTTTGGTCAACAACAGCTTACCCCCCTCTACAGTAAAGAAACATTACAATGGTCTGTATTGAGTGACTGAAAAATCTAAAACAAAAAAAATAACGCCTCTATCTGCGCGTTTTCGCGGCTTCCTACCGGTTGTGCTGGATCTGGAAACAGCAGGCTTTAATGCTGAAACCGATGCCATTCTGGAAGTCACCGCCGTTATTCTGGGCATGGATAAAAACCAGAACCTGGTGCCGGAAAAAACCCATGCCTATCATGTGCAGCCTTTTGAAGGCGCCAACCTGGATGAAGCTTCCTTGCAATTTACCGGTATTAACCCTCACCACCCTTTGCGTATCGCCCACCCTGAAAAAGATGTCTTTGCCGATATGTTCAAACACATCCGTAAAAAGGTAAAAGAAGAATCCTGTTCGCGCGCAATTCTGGTGGCCCATAATGCGCATTTTGATCATGGTTTTATTCGGGCCGCCGTCGAACGCCATCAGTTGAAGCGTAACCCTTTTCATCCCTTTTCCAGTCTGGATACGGTATCTTTGTCTGCGCTAAGTTTTGGTCAAACGGTACTGTCCCGTGCCTGTGAAGCTGCCGGACTGGATTTTGATAATGAACAGGCCCATTCAGCCAGATATGATGCTGAAAAAACGGCCGACCTGTTTTGCCATATTGTTAACCACTGGAAGACTCTGGGAGGATGGCCTTGACTGACCGACAAGACGGAGCACTGGCAGATACCATCGGCGAACGATGGATAGACAGCACCAAAAATCCCACTTTTAAAAAAGAACACCTGATTATTGATACGCTGGGAACAAAACTCAGTCCGATCCAGGCACTGACCGGCAGCTTTGTACTGGCCAGCCACATTAAAAAAATCAGCCCCGAACAGACAGTCGCGACACTTCTGCCAACCAGCGCCGGCGCGATGCTTTGTAATATGGCTATTCTGTTACTGGGTAAAACCTTGGTTAACCTGAATTACACAGCAAGTGCTGAATCGATCAAATCTTCCATTGAGCAGGTAGGCATTCAAACCATCTATACCTCTTCAACATTTTTACAGCGGCTGGAAGCCCGTGGCATTGATACCAGCTGGCTTGAAACGTCTGCCAATATCGTCATTCTTGAAAAAGTTCGTGCATCAAGCTCCAGGTTACAGCAGCTATTTACCTTGTTACGTTGTCAGCTTTATTCTCCAAGAGCACTTAAAAAACGCTTTCTCAACAAAGTGGATGCAGAGACACCGGCGGTAATTTTATTTTCCAGTGGCAGTGAGGCTCAGCCAAAAGGCATCCTCCTCAGTCATAGAAATATTCTGACCAATATTGACCAGTTCAAGGTTCTTTTGAAGGCCACCCAGGATGATGTCGTTCTGGCCAATTTACCCCTCTTTCATGCACTGGGGCTGACTGTCACGGAATTTATGCCCTTACTGGAGAGCGTCACTGTCGTTTGTCATGCCGACCCTACCGATGCAGTGGCAACCGCCAATGCCATTAAGAAGTATGGTGTCAGCATAATGTTTGGCACATCCACCTTTTATCGCCTTTATATTCGCAATCCGAAAATCACCCCGGATTCACTCGAATCATTACGCCTGGTAATTGCCGGTGCAGAAAAACTCCAGACTGAAGTAAGGGAAGAGTTTTACACCAAATTTGGCAAGGTGATCTATGAAGGTTATGGGGCAACTGAAACCGCACCTGTTGCCTGTGTCAACGCACCGGACGAAACCGATGATGACGGCAATATCGTGATCAACCATAAACCCGGTTCAGTGGGTTTGCCGATTACCGATACTGAAATTATGGTTGTTGACCCGGAAACAATGATGCCCCTCGACACAGGTGAATCTGGCATGATTCTGATTCATGGCGATCAGGTGATGCAGGGCTATCTGAACAACCCGGAAAAAACCAAACAAGCCCTGCCTATAATTGATGGCAAGACATGGTACGTCAGTGGCGACAAAGGTTATCTGGATGAAGATGGCTTCCTGTTTATACAGGACAGATATTCCCGCTTTGCCAAAATAGGCGGTGAAATGATTGCGCTCGGGCAGGTAGAAGCTGCCATCCGTAAAGTCATAGGTGATATTGAACTGGAAGTTGTCGCCATGAATATCCCCCACCCCAAAAAAGGTGAGACCATCATCGTTTTAGCCAACCGGACTCTGGATAAAAAAGAACTCAAGGACAGTTTGCTGGAGAACGGTTTGACTACGCTCGCCCTGCCAAGCGCTTACTATCTAGTTGATGAAATACCCAAATTAGGCTCCGGTAAAACCGATTTTGGTACGGCCAAGAAACTGGCACAACGAGTCAGTGAGATTGGTGACAAATACAGTAAAAAGTAGAAATTTCTTTTTGACAATGATTCTCATTTAGCTTAGCATTCTCACCAAGTTTTATAGTTTGGCTATTTATTGAGTTTATTGTTATGTACGTGTGTCTCTGCAAAGCTGTGACTGACAGCCAGATTAAAGAATCCATCAATGGTGGCGCCAGTTCTTTTGCTGAAGTCCGCCGTCACCTGGGTGTTTCCACACAGTGCGGGAAATGTTTACAGCAGGCTAAATCCATCGTAGAGACGACAACTAAAAAAGCCCCTTTCCACCCTGCTTAGTTAAAGCTGCTACACTCGTCCACTCTTCGTTCGCTACGCTTTTGGCGATTGATTGAATTACTTTTTATAAATTTCACTTTGTTCCGTTTTAGCGTCATTCATTACGTTTTATCTGTTATCTGCTCTTTTTTTCGCTTTTATTAAGAAACGTAGTAATAAGCATTCTTATTTATACTTTTCCCATATAAATTAATAACTTAGGTATAGACTTTTGTTCCTTACTTAGCCAGAATGTTACCTGAATTCAAAGTAGTTACGGAGGTAAGACATGCAAGGTGACAAACAGGTTATCAGCCATCTTAATAAGGTACTGGGCAATGAACTCATCGCCATTAATCAGTATTTTCTACACGCCAAAATGCTCCAGGATTGGGGGCTGAAAGAGCTGGCCGATTACACTCACCATGAATCCATTGATGAAATGAAGCATGCCGATCAGCTGATTGAACGCATTTTGTTTCTGGAAGGTCTGCCTAACCTGCAGGATCTTGGCAAACTGCATATCGGCGAGGATACCGGGGAAATGCTGAAATGTGACCTGGCTCTGGAAATGCGCGCTATCCCTGATTTACGTGAAGCCATTGCCTACTGTGAAAGCGTAAAGGATTTTGTTTCCCGCGATTTGTTTCAGGAAATTCTTGATGCTGAAGAAGAGCATGTCGACTGGCTGGAAACCCAGATCAGCCTGATAGAAAAAATCGGTATACAGAATTATCTTTCAGAAAAAATGGGAGAATAAAAGCACTAACTGACTTACGTTTTTTCTTAAAGACTTTTTTAAAACATAAAAAAATCCCCGCTTGCTTTTTTAATCAGCAAGCGGGGATTTTTTATTGGAATACGACTTACTGCTTATTCCATGTCAACAGCAAGATCGATGATTACCTGCGCTATTTCATCACTGTTGGTGTCCGCCATCATAAAATGTCCGTTACCTTCAAAACCCAAATCAGGTAAATAAGTAAAGCTGGCATCTACACCGGCCTGGCGCAGAGTTTTAGTCGCACAATCCAGTCCCAGCGCTTCAGTCAAGCCCATTGGCGATCCAACCAGAACTACCGGTTTATCCTGCAGGTTTGTCAGACGGCTAACCGAACCTTGAGATTGCAACATACAGCCCTCAGCATCGGCAGACAAATTAGTGTTCAATGCAGGACTGAAAGTCAGTCCCGGACGCACATCTTCACCGAGGATATTACTACCAACAGCCTCAATAGCGATCAAACCTGCAACATTGTCAGGGTTATCATCCATTGCCCACCAGCCAGTCATGCCACCTGCAGAATGAGTGATGACAATAGCTGGTCCAATTCGATCCAGTAAGAGTGATAAATCTTCGGCAGCAATTTCATTACCGGCATAAGGTCCGGGAGGTGAACTCGCTAACCAACCCTGAATGCTGGGATCGTTCGGATCAGCATAATCACCGGGCCACAAATCAGCAGTTGCCAAAAAGCTGATAATTCCTGAACTGGTATTCGGACCCAGTTCACCATAGTCAGCACTGGTTGGTGAACGCCCATAGCCTGGTCGGTCTATCCAGTACACATCAAAACCTGCTGCCAGGAAGTAATCGCGCCAGCCATCACGGTTATCCGGCGTACTGAACCAGTCAGTAGCCTGTCCGCCACCGCCATGAACCAGTACTAGAGGATAAGGATGTTGTGGGTCTGCAACCAACTGGTAACCAACATACATTTGATTCTTAATGGCCAGACCAGGCGCACCAAACATCGGGCCGGCTTGTGGATTTGCAGGCACCTCGAAAGTCTCGCCTCCTACATAGAAATGCCCCTGTCCGCGTAAGGAAATAATGCCTGCTTCACCTTCAGCAAAAGCTGCCACGCTGCTGAAAACAGCAGTCAATAGTCCAATGGCTGTCAGTAACAAGCCATTTTTGTTTTTTAGAAAAACCATAGTTTTCTCCGAGCTGATAAATGTAAAAAGATAAAAATAAAAAAGAACGCGCAGAATAACCACTATTAACTTCGGGGTCTATGTTTTAGCAAGGATAACTGCCTGGCTAGATAGCCGATTCGCCTTTGGCAAGCAATCTGTTGCGCCAACTTATAAAACCAAAAACAACGATGACTAAATAAATTAAAAATAACAGAACCGTCAGATACAGCCCCCTGTCCAGATACAAATAAATTGAAAGCGCATCAATTACAAACCAGTAGATCCAGTTTTCCAGAATTTTGTATATCACCATGAAGGTGGTCAGTATACTGGCCCAGGTAGTAAAGGAATCAACGTAGGGCCATGCTGCCGCTGTATAATTCTGCATATACCAGCCATTCAGCCAGGCCAGTAATAAAATCAGCAACAGTATCAAACCATGCTGCCAGGCCCTGAGCGTTTTTATACTCAAGCCCTCGTGTTTATCCCCGCCGTAGCGCCATTGCAGCCACCCTGCCAGCGCCATGCTGATATAAAAAACATTCAGCATGGATTCCATCAACAAACCGACCTGCCAGAACAGATAAACATAAATGGCGGAACTGATAAAAGCGCAAAGCCAGCACCAGATATTTTCTTTTGCCGCTAACAGCAAATATGCAACAGCTAGAATGACGCCAAGAATTTCAAGTAACTGATTTATCATTCACTTGCGTAGCCCGGAATAAATTTGCTGACAAAAACTGCCCGCCCATGTTCAGCAAAGCTCCAGGCCATCATTTCAGTCAACACCCTCATCACGTATTGATATTCACCAATGATGATAGTTGAAGTCGCACTGGTTGTAATATCCAGGTCAGGATAGCTATTTAATTTCAAGATAAAGTTTTTTATCAAAGGTTTGAAATCTTCATTGAAAGGATACATGGATAGTTCGGCGGCTAAATTCATACAACTGTCTCCACTTTTTCTGTTAAACGCACAGTCCTGGTTTTATACAGCACGTTGATAATAACACCGGCACATACCAGCGCCATTCCCAGGTAGGTCATACTGTTGAAAGTTTCATCAAAAATAATAAAGCCAAGCGCGATTGTGTAGATAATACTGGTGTAATTAACGATAGACACCGTCGCAATTTCTGCAATCTGATAGGCTCGCGTTAAATAGTATTGAGCAATCTGGCTGGTTAGCCCAACCATTGCCAGATAAGCCCACTCAAGCCCCTGAGGCATAACCCAGCCAAAAATGATCCACAGCCCTGAAACAGGCAAACATAACAGTGGGAAATAAAACATGATGACCAGAGGATGCTCCGATGAACTGAGTTTTCTCACACAGTTGTATGCCAGCCCCATTAATGCCGAGGCAGAAATACCAATAAACAGATGCAGCAATGAAATCCGGTTATCGAAACCCTGAATGACCAGAACACCGCTAAAGCTCAGGGCGAAGAAAAGGAACTGTAAGGGACTGACCTTTTCTTTGACAAAGAATATTCCCAGTATGGTAGTAAAAATCGGCGCCAGATAAACCAGCGTTGAAGCCGCCGCTAAGGGGACAACCTGTATCAGATAATAATTCAGTGACAGCGCTATTACACCGGCGAGTCCACGCAATATTAAAATTGGTTTGTTCTTACCAAGGACAGGGATCCTTGCCCTGAGCAGGCTATACAAACAAACTGCAATAGAAAACACCGCGCGAAAAAAAATTATTTCAAGGACAGGAATATTCGGCACAAGCTTGACAAAAACTGTCATCAAGGCGAACACAAAAGTCGCCAGCAACATATAAATGACGCCGCGCAAAGAGTCAGACATAACTTATTAAAAAAGTGAGAGCCTTATGGCTCAGGAAATTACGCTTTCAATAACCGCTTTCAGTATTTACTGTCTTTATTCTGCTGGTTGCGATTCGTCTGACGCTGTACCAGAAACTTCACTAAGCAAAGTTTTAAGTTCACCACTTTGATACATTTCCGTCATGATGTCGCAGCCACCTACCAGCTCACCGTTGACAAATAACTGGGGGAAGGTTGGCCAGTCTGAAATTTTCGGCAAATTAGCTCTGATCTCAGGATTCGACAGAATATCAACATAAGCAAAACGCTCTCCACAGGCCATCAGAATTTGTGTAGCCTGCGATGAAAAGCCACATTGCGGCTGATTGGGATTACCCTTCATATAAAGAATAATCGGATTGCTGCTGATCTGGTCTTTTATCGTTTCTTCTATATTTGTATTTTCGCTCATACTGTCACTCATACTTCCACTCATAGCTTCACTGATATTTACATTGCCAGCTTATCTAGCTGTTCTGCAATTAATTGCACCTATTTTAGCTGATTTCAGCTATCGAAGATATCAACTTCACCCCAGCCACCACCACCTGGTGTATTGATGCTTAAACGCTGGCCTGGCTTGGCCGTAAATGAACATTTAGCAGGCAGGGCTTTTGACTCAAGATAATTCTCGCCCGGTTCAGCATCAGAGCCCCCTGCAAGCCCCCAGGGTTTATTTCTCCTGCGTTCACTCAGGATGCTTACTCTGGTTTCCTGTAAAAACTCATACACTCTGCTTAAGCCGTCTCCACCCTGATGCAAGCCGCTACCACCGCTGTTTTTTCTTATCGCATAAGATGTAATGCGAATCGGATAATGCGCTTCGAGGCTTTCCACCGGGGTATTCAGCGTATTCGTCATATGCGAATGCACAGCACTCAGCCCGGCAAAATGCGGCCCGGCACCTGTGCCGCCGGCCAGGGTTTCATAATAATCCCAGTTGCCATCCTTCGTATATTGCCCCATAGCTATATTGTTCATGGTGCCCTGACTGGCTGCAGGTATCTGCTCCGGTAAAGCCTGAGATAAAGCACCAAGTACCACATCAACAATCCGGCTGGAAGTCTCAACATTGCCGGCAACCACTGCAGCAGGATAACTGGCATTCACCAGGCAGGAAGCTGGCGCGGTAATATGTAAATGCCGGAATATGCCGGCGCAGGCAGGGGTATAGTCAGGCATCAGACAGCGGAACACGTAGTACACAGCGGCAGCCGTCACTGATAAGGGGCAATTGATGTTACCTTTTGCCTGTGCAGCCGTACCCTGGAAATCGGCGATAATTTTTCCCGGGCTTACGCTGAGTGTTAACTCAATACGCAAGTCCCGATTACAAAGTCCATCATCATCCATGACATCAGTAAAATGGTAACTCCCGGCAGGAATACTTTGTAAGGCACTCGCTGCCAGGGTTTCACCGTAGCGGTTAAGCGCCTCTAAGGCCATTTGGAAATTGGCGATACCCTGAGCAGATATTAATTCCTGCAAATGTTGTTTGCCTGTATACAAGGCGCTAATTTGAGCGGCAAAGTCTCCACCAATATCTTCACCTTTTACCTTTTGCTTCTTATCCAGCTTGCCTAATAATTCAGCAAGCTTCTGATTTAACTTTCCCTGCTGATAAAGATATTGCGGCGAAATCACCAAACCCTCTTCTTCAAGTGAACTGGAATTAGGCATGGAGCCGGGCGAATCTGATCCGATATTGGCATGGTGCGCGCGGTTAACTACAAAAGCTGCCAGCAGGTTATCTGCAAAAACCGGCGCAAGCACCGTCACGTCAGGCAAATGCGTGCCTCCAAGAAATGGGTCATTCAGAATAACAACATCTCCTTCATGCCAGTCAAATCGATTTACGATTTCTGCCAGGGCAAAAGCCATACTGCCGAGATGCACAGGGATATGTGCCGCCTGTGCACAGAGTTCTCCATTCGCATCAAACAAGGCACAGGAAAAATCCAGTCTGTCTTTAATATTCGGGGAAAAAGCCGTGCGCCTTAGCACAGATCCCATCTCATAACAGACAGCCTCCATGCGGCTTACAAACAGACTTAATTCAATAGCGTTCATATTGCTCTTGCGCTTGATTTTCCCGGTATACAGTAATTAATTTATAAAACAGTTATTCTATCGGCAATGATAATTCAACAGTGAGAGTTAAACATGAGTGACTTAATATTTTATACCAACCCAATGTCACGTGGCCGCATTGTGCGC